>MDTD01061194.1_pt1 | contig 28742 bp, 28 predicted proteins | sample 811221 | NCBI WGS metagenome assembly MDTD01 (sample SAMN05326646, study PRJNA326480) | marine metagenome | isolation source: seawater | place: Pacific Ocean: South West | collected 2011 | reverse complement strand
TCCTGGCACTCGGCATCCTGGTCAGCGGTGCCGTCGCCGCGTTCGTCACCCCCGATCGGCTGGCCCGTTGGTTACCGCGGCGGCCCGCCACGGCGATCCTGGCCGCCGGGGTCGGCGGCGCGGCGCTGCCAGGCTGCGAGTGCGGTTCGGTGCCCATTGCCCGCCGCCTGTTCGGGGAAGGTGCTGTCGGGGCCGCCGCGCTGACGTTCATGCTCGCCGCGCCGGCCATCAATCCCGTGGTGCTGGTGTCGACCGCCGTCGCGTTCCCCGGAGAGCCCCGCATGGTCGCCGCCCGCTGCGCCGCATCTCTGTTGACCGCGCTCATCATGGGTGCGCTCTGGGCTCGGTTCGGTCAGCCGCGGTGGATCACCCGCCGCATGCCGCACCTGCACGGCCACGACGGATCTCGCTGGACCGTGTTCACCGAGGCGGCGCGCCACGACTTCCTACAAGCCTCGTCCTACCTGGTGATCGGCGCCGCTGCCGCGGCGGCGCTGCACATCGTGGTGCCCGAATGGGTGTACGACCACCTGGCCGGGCAACTTCTTCTGGGTATCGCGGTGATGGCGTTGCTGGCGGTGATCTTGGCGCTGTGTTCGGAAGCCGACGCGTTCGTCGCGGCCAGCCTGTCGATGCTTCCGCTGGTGCCGCGGCTGGTGTTCCTGGTCGTCGGCCCCGCGATCGACATCAAGCTGTTCGCCATGCAGGTGGGCATGTTCGGCCGTTCGTTCGCGGTTCGGTTCGCACCCGTGACGTTCCTCGTCGCCGTGGTGGTCGCCACCGGGGTCGGCCTATTGGTGGTGGGCAACCGATGAGCCGGGAAACCCAGAACGCGCTGCTGCTGCTGGTCGGGGTCAGCACGCTGATCATCTCGGTGACCGGCACGTTCACCCGCTATGTGAAGCCCTCGCTGCTGCCGTGGCTGATGGCCTCGGCAGTGCTGCTGATCGTTCTGGCGCTGGTGTCGATCGCCCGCGACATCCGCAGCGGGCCGGGTGAGGACGGCCATGCCGCCCATGACCATTCCCACCGCTCGGGCGTGCTGTGGCTGCTGATCCTGCCGGTGGCGTTGCTGGGTTTCGTGGTGCCGCCGCCCATCGGGCCGCAAACCGCGCGGCCCGCAGTCCGGGAGGTCTCCAGCGAGGTGCTGAAGCGGCCATATCCGGCCCTGCCCGCCGAACGGGCCCCGGAGCTCGCACTCCCCGAAGTGCTGATCCGCGTTGCGCAGGATTCGGCCAACACGCTCGACGGGCGACTCATCACCGTCAGCGGCTTCACCATGAAGAACGGTGACAAGGTCCAGCTCGGACGCGTGGTGATCCTGTGCTGCGCCGCCGATGCCCAGCTGGCACGTCTCGATCTCGCCGGTCCGGCCGCCGACACGGCGGCTTCGCTGCCCGACGGGACCTGGGTGCGGGTGGAAGGAACGATGCCTCCCGGGCAGGGTGATGCGTCGATGCGCTCGACCCCCACGATGCAGGTGTCCGCCGTGCAGGAGATCGAACCGCCCGAGAACCCGTACAGCTACTGACCCCTCGGAAGTCGTTTTCGACACCGCCCGACCGGCGAGGTATCGTCGCATCCAACCTAGATGGAAATGGTTTTCGTTAAGCGGTGGTGTTGAGGTGACGATGAAGCGAACACCGGTGATCGTGGTGGCCGGCCAGGAGATGACCGACGACGTCTGCGAGACGCTGGCGCGGACGCCGGGCACGATCGTGGTCCGGCACCGCTTCGACGGGCACGTGGTGGTGCGCAGCGTGCGCATCGGCGACGATCTGCGACCGCACACCTCGGAATGGCCGCTGGAGCTGGTCAACTGCTGCGTCGACTGCACGATCCGAGAAGACCTGCTGATCCTGTTGCGCCGCCTGCACAGGCGCGACGACGTGAGACGCATCGTCATCCACCTGGCGCCCTGGCTGGAGCCCGAACCGGTCTGCTGGGCCATCAACAACGTCATCGTCCGGGTCGGACCGGGATACACCGATGGCCCGGCGGCCCGCGACGTCAGGATCGAAGCGGTGGTGAGCACCGTGCACACCGCCGCGTGGCTGACCCAGGCGCTGGACGACGAAGTGCTCGACGACGACCGGACCGTCGCTCAGGTCGTCGTCGGCCAGGCCGAGTTCGCCGATGTACTCATGCTGTCCGCGACACACGACCGGACGTCGGCGGTTCTGCGCCGGCTGGCGCCGCGATCGCAGCACGTGGTGGGTCCAGCACTCCTGGAACCGGCACTGGCGGCCCTGCAATGGACCGCCCGGCGCGGCCGCGAGCACAACCCCCACGAGGCATTGCTCGCCGGGCAACCGCCACTGGGCGCCGACGGAGACGTCGAGCTGGTGGAGTTCAACGCTGACCGGCCGTTCCACCCGATGCGGCTCCATATCGCGATCGACGATCTGCTCGACGGCGTCGTGCGGGTGCGCGGGCGGGCCTGGCTGGCCACCCAGCCCGACGCCGTGGTGTGGATCGAATCCGCCGGCGGGGGACTGAAAGTGGGCCATGCCGGTGAATGGCTCGCGAGCTCAGCAGAGCATTCCGACGGATACGCCGACCCCGAGCGGGTGGCCCTGGCCGGTCTGCGGTGGGATGAGCGGTTCGGTGACCGCCACATCTCCCTGACCGCGCTCGTCTGCGGGGCGGACCCGGGCGTGATCACCAATGCGCTGGCCGGCGCGCTGCTGACCGACGACGAGATGGCGCGAGAACAGGATTGGGCCGCCTACGACGACCCGTTCGGCGACTGGCACGAGGATCCGTGCGACGACTTCGACGCCGCCGACGACGCCAACCAGCGGCATCAGGACGGCGAAGGCCACTGACCGAGCCCATCCTGGCGCGTTCACGCGGGGTCGTGGCACCCCAGATGCCATGCCGCTCAGGGTGTTCCAGTGCATGGCTCAAACACTGCGGGCGCACCGCGCAGCGGTGGCAGATTCGCTTGACCTCGTCTTCACGTGCGCGCCGCAGGCTGCCCTGGTACTGCTCGGAGGCGTAGAACAGGTCGGTGGGCAGGCCACGGCAGCGTGCATGCCGTCGCCAGCCCCACCGGTCGGTCACTGCCCGTGCGCGCCCGAGCGCCGGTTTCCGTAGCGGCGGTTGAACTTCTCGACCTGACCTGCGGCGTCGACGATCCGACGGCTTCCCGTCCAAAACGGGTGCGAGTCCGCCGAGACCTCCACGACGACCAGGGGGTACTCCCGCACCCCCTCCGGGGTCTCCCATTCGATGGTCTTGTCGCTCGTCACGGTCGACCTGGTCAGGAACTTCGTGCCGGTGTTGGCGTCCTGAAACACGACGGGGTGGTAGTCGGGGTGAATTCCCACCTTCATGAGCTGCCTCCACGGTCGACACTATTTGAAAATCGTTTCCATTAATACCGGCTTCGGCCGCCCCAGCGCAACCCCGCCTAAGGTGGCGTGATGCGTCTGAAGTTGGGCCGGCCCGACCTGGCGGCTTACCGTCGCTTCTGCGACGTCCCCGCGGCGTCGAATGCCACCGAGTTGTCCGTCACCTGGGCCGGGGTCACGACCCTGCTGATCGACGACGGTGTCTCGGCGGTGCTCACCGACGGGTTCTTCAGCAGGCCCGGGCTTCTCACGGTGGCCACGCGCCCGTTGCGGTCCAGCAGACGGCGCATCGAGTCGGCGCTGGATCGGCTGGGTGCGCAGCGCCTGGCCGCCGTGACACCGGTGCACACCCACTACGACCACGCGATGGATTCCGCCGTCGTGGCCGATCTCACCGGCGCCCGCATCATCGGCGGATCGTCAGCCGCACAGATCGCTGCCGGCCACGGTGTGCATCGGGCCGACGTCGTCACCCCCGGCGAGCCCGTCACCGCGGGCAATTACGACATCACGTTGATCGAAGGGCACCATTGCCCGCCGGATCGATTCCCGGGCCCCATCACCGCCCCCGTCGCCCCCTCCGCGCGGGCGTCGGCGTACCGATGCGGCGAAGCCTGGTCCACCCTGGTCGCGCACCGCCCGACCGGCCAACGACTGCTGATCGTCGGCAGTGCCGGCTACCTGCCGGGGGCGCTGTCCGGGTACCGCGCGGACGTGGCCTATCTCGGTGTCGGGCAACTCGGTCTGCAACCGGCTGATTACCTCGTCGAATACTGGTCGCAGACCGTCCGCACCGTCGGCGCCCGCCGCGTGGTGTTGATCCACTGGGATGACTTCTTCCGCCCACTCGACAAGCCCTTGCGCGCACTGCCTTTCGCCGCGGACGATCTCGACGCCACGATGGCCGTGCTGACCAGGCTCGCCGAGCGCGACGGGGTGGCGCTGCACCTGCCGACGCTGTGGCAGCGCGCCGACCCATGGCGTTGATCCTCTCTGTGGCCGCCCTCGCGGCCGTGCTCGGCTTCGCGCTGAGGCGCCCACGCGGCTGGCCCGAGATCGTGGTGGCGCTACCCGCGGCTGGGCTGCTACTCGCGGTAGGGGCGACCACGTGGCAGAGCGCGCGCACCGAGGTGACCGACCTGCTTCCCGTGGTCGGCTTCCTCGCGGCGGTGCTCGTACTGGCTCGTCTGTGCGACGACGACGGACTGTTCCGCGCGGCAGGATCGGCGATGGCGCGCAGCACCCGGGGGGACCAGAAACGGTTGCTGGCATCGGTGTTCGCCATCGCCGCGGCGGTCACAGCGATCCTCAGCCTGGACGCCACGGTGGTGCTGCTGACCCCCGTGGTGCTGGCCACCGCCCGCACTCTCGGCGTGCCCGCCCGGCCCCACACCTACGCCACCGCTCATCTGGCCAACAGCGCGTCGCTGCTGCTTCCGGTGTCGAACCTGACCAATCTGCTCGCATTCAGTGCCGCCGGGCTGTCGTTCCTGCACTTCACCGCTGTCATGGCACTTCCCTGGCTGGCGGTGGTCGCGATCGAACACCTGATACTGCGAAGGCTTTTCGCCAAAGATCTGGCCGTGGCGCCGCGCCCGCGGGCCGAGGCAACTCCGGCTCCCTGGCCGCGCTTCACGCTCGTCGTGCTGGCCCTGACACTGGCCGGCTTCGCGCTGACCTCACTGGCGGGGTTGTCTCCGGCGTGGGCTGCGCTGGCCGGGGCACTGGTGCTCGGCATCCGCGGCCTTGCCACCGGGCGGACAACGGTCACCAGGATCACCGTTGCCGCCGACGGCCCCTTTCTCGTGTTCGTGCTGTGCCTGGGCGTGGTCGTCGACGCCGTGATGCGCAACGGCCTGGAATCGGCGATGCAGCAGATCCTGCCCGACGGGTCGGGGCTGCTCGCGCTGCTCTGGATCGCCGCGGTGGCCGCGATCCTGTCCAACGTCGTGAACAATCTGCCGGCGGTGTTGGTCTTGCTGCCGCTGGTGGCGGCGGTGGGGCCGGCCGCCGTACTGGCCATGCTGATCGGTGTCAACGTCGGACCCAACCTCACCTACGTCGGGTCACTGGCGAACCTGCTGTGGCGCAACGTGGTGCGCACATCAGACGTCCCCACCGGCGCCGCCGCATTCAGCCTCGTTGGACTGTGCACGGTCCCGCTGACGCTGGTCGCCGGCGTCGCAGCGCTGTGGGCCGGTCTACAACTGTTCAACATCTGACCCTCAACGTTTCACCTGCCAGAGCAGCGGTGCGGCAGGCGCGATCACGCCTGAGCCGGGACAATCAAGAACGTGGTGCCCTACCGCAGATACGTCGCGCTGGGTGATTCCTTCACCGAAGGCATCGGCGATCCCCACCCCGGCAGCCCGAACGGCGTGTGCGGCTGGGCCGACCGGTTGGCCGCGCGGCTGGCGGGAGCCGATCCCGAGTTCCGCTACGCCAACCTCGCTGTGCGCGGCCGGACCATGGACGACATCCTGACCGACCAGGTCCAGGCCGCCATGCTCGCCGAACCAGACCTGGTGACCATCTACGCCGGGATGAACGACCTGATGGCCCTGCGCGTCGACATGGACGCCATGATGGCCCGCTACGCCGACGGCCTGAAGTCCCTGCAGCAGACCGGCGCCACCGTCCTCGCCTTCACCGCACCGGATCTGGGGGCCAAACCCATGTTCCGCGGGTTGCGCGGGCGGGCGGCGATCTACAACGAACTGCTGCGCCGCATCGCCGACGACCTCGGCGTGGCGCTCATCGACTTCTGGCGCTTCGACGAATTCCGCGATCCCCGACTCTGGGACCACGACCGGGTGCACCTGTCGGCGCTCGGCCACGAGTTCATGGCCGAGCGGGTCTTCGATTGCCTGCCGGACGCCGACCCGCTGGCCTGCCCTGCGACGTCGTTTCTGGCCGCTCCGTCCGGCAGCGCGACAGTCGTCGGCAACGTGCGGTGGGCGGTGTCGTTCGCAGCACCGTGGGCCATCCGGCGGCTGCGCCGGATCACGCCCGGCATCGGGATCGAGCCGAAGTCCACCACGCTGGCCCGGGTGGGCTGAGCCTGCGCTGTCAGCGCCGGCGTTGCCGGGCGATGTCGGCGAGCACCACCCCCGCCGCGACCGCGGCGTTGAGCGACTCGGTGGGTCCGGCCATCGGGATCGACACCACCGCGTCGCAGTTCTCCCGCACCAGCCGGGAGAGTCCTTTGCCTTCCGACCCCACCACCAGCACTGTCGGGCCGTCGGCATCGAGATCGTCGATAGTGGTGTCTCCACCGGCATCGAGACCGACGATCTGCAAACCGGCGTCCGCCCAGTTCTTGAGGGCGCGGGTCAGGTTCGGCGCCCGCGCCACCGGCACGCGCGCAGCCGCACCCGCGCTGGTGCGCCAGGCCACTGCCGTCACCGACGCGGACCGCCGCTGCGGAATCAGCACCCCGTGGCCGCCGAACGCGGCGACCGAGCGCACGATCGCACCGAGATTCCGGGGGTCGGAGATGTTGTCGAGGGCCACCAGCAACGGGGCCATCGCGTCGGCCTTCGCCGCGGCCAGCAGATCGTCGGGATGCGCGTAGTCGTAGGGCGGAATCTGCAAAGCGATGCCCTGATGCATCCCGTTGGCCGCGATGCGGTCCAGGTCGTGGCGCGGCACCTCGAGGATCGCGATGCCCGTATCGGCGGCGGTCTGCACCGACTCGGTCAGACGTTCATCCGAATCCGTGCCCAACGCCACGTACAGCGCCGTGGCAGGCACCCCGGCGCGCAGGCATTCGAGCACGGGGTTGCGCCCGAGCACGATCTCGACACCTGAGTCTTTCGAAGCCTTCCTGGCCCTGCCCTGCTGCTGGCGGGCGGACTTGGCGGCACGTTTTGCCGCGGGATGGTTGGGCCGCTGGTGGGCGGGCGGCGTCGCGCCTTTACCCTCCAGCCCACGCCGCCGGACCCCGCCGGATCCGACCGTCGGGCCCTTCTTGGTGCCGGGCTTGCGTACCGCGCCCCGCCGCTGCGAGTTGCCGGCCATTACTTGTCCGTTCCGTCGATGAGTGACCACTGAGGCCCGTCAGCGGTGTCGGTGACCTCGATCCCGGCCTGCTTGAGGCGGTCGCGGATCGCGTCGGCCTCGGCCCAGTCACGCCGCGCCCTGGCGTCTTCGCGGCGCTTCACCTCAGCGTGCACCAGTACGTCGACAGCCGCCAGCGCGGCGGAAGTCTCGTCCCGCGACTCCCACCGCTCATCGAGCGGGTCGGCGCCGAGGATGTCCATCATGGCCCGGATCGACATCGCCCGGTTCAGTGCGGTGTCGTGGTCGCCGCTCTCCAGCGCCCGGTTGCCCTCGGCCCGCACCGCGTGCACCTCGGCCAGCGCCGCAGGCACCGCCAGGTCATCGTCGAGGGCCGCGGCGAACTTCGCCGTCCACTCACCGGGCACCACGGCCCCCACCCGGGTCCGAACCCGGTGCAGGAAGTCCTCGATGCCGGTGTAAGCCCGGGCCGCGTCGGTGAGCGCTGTCTCGGAGAACTCCAGCATCGAGCGGTAATGCGCGCTGCCCAGGTAGTACCGCAGCTCGGCGGCGCGCACCCGCTGCAGCACCGCGGGGATGGCCAGCACGTTGCCCAGCGATTTGCTCATCTTCTCGCCGCCCATGGTCACCCAGCCGTTGTGCAGCCAGAATCGGGCGAAGCCGTCGCCGGCCGCCTCGGCCTGGGCGATCTCGTTCTCGTGGTGTGGGAACACCAGGTCCATACCGCCGGCGTGGATGTCGAACTGTTCGCCCAGATACGCCTCGCACATCGCGACGCACTCGGTGTGCCACCCGGGCCTGCCCCGGCCCCACGGCGTCGGCCAGGACGGCTCGCCGGGCTTGGCGCCCTTCCACAGCGTGAAATCACGCTGATCACGTTTGCCGGTGGCCACGCCCTCGCCCTGATGGACGTCCTCGACCTTGTGGCCGGAGAGCTTGCCGTAATCGGGCAGCGACGCGACATCGAAGTACACGTCACCGTCACCGGCATAGGCGTGCCCTCGCTCGATGAGCCGTTCGATCAACTCCACCATCTGCGTGATGTGCCCGGTGGCGCGCGGCTCGGCCGACGGCGGCAGCACTCCCAGCGCGTCATATGCCGCCGAGAACGCCCGCTCGTAGGTGGCGGCCCACTCCCACCACGGGCGGCCGGCGTCGGCGGCCTTGGTGAGGATCTTGTCGTCGATGTCGGTGACGTTGCGAATGAACGCCACGTCGAAGCCCTTGGCGGTCAGCCAGCGGCGCAGGACGTCGAAGGCGACTCCACTGCGCACGTGCCCGATGTGGGGCAGGCCTTGCACCGTGGCGCCGCACAGATAGATCGAGACGTGGCCGGGCCGCAGTGGCGCGAAATCGCGCACACCGCCAGACAAGGTGTCATACAGCCGCATCACGGCTGCGGGGCGTTCGGTCACGACGGGCCAGCTTACCGGCCAGTTCAGCCCCGACCCTCATCGCCGGTGTCAGTCTGCTCCTCGCGCAAGCGCTCGTCGGTGTCAGTCTGCTCCTCGCGCAAGCGCTCGTCGGTGTCAGTCTGCTCCTCGCGCAAGCGCTCGTCGGTAACCAGGGCCGTGGCGATAGCCGCCAGACCCTCACCCCGGCCGGTCAGGCCGAGCCCGTCGGTCGTGGTGGCCGACACCGACACCGGCGCCCCGAGCAGCTCCGAGAGCAGTTGCTGGGCCTCCGCGCGGCGCGGACCCACCTTGGGCCGGTTGCCGACCACCTGCACGGCGGCATTACCGATCCGAAAACCCGCTCCGCGGAGCAGCGTATGCACGTGGCGCAGCATGTCGGCGCCGCTGACGCCCAGCCATTGGGGTTGACCGGTGCCGAACACTTCGCCGATGTCGCCCATGCCGGCGGCCGACAGCAACGCGTCGCACAATGCGTGTGCGGCGACGTCACCGTCGGAATGGCCGGAACAGCCGTCAGCGTCGTCGAAAAGCAGACACAGCAGCCAGCATGGACGCCCGGGTTCGATGGGATGGACGTCGGTACCGAGCCCGACGCGTAACGTCATCGAGGCTCCAGCGGAGAGCGACTAGGACGCTGCAGCCAGAACCTCATCGAGAATGGTCGACGCCTTCGCGTCGTCGGTGTTCTCGGCAAGAGCCAATTCACCGACCAGGATCTGGCGGGCCTTGGCCAACATGCGCTTCTCCCCCGCCGACAGACCACGTTCCTGGTCCCGCCGCCACAGATCACGCACCACCTCAGCGACCTTGTTCACGTCACCGGATGCGAGCTTCTCCAGATTGGCCTTGTACCGACGCGACCAGTTCGTGGGCTCCTCGGTGTGCGGTGCGCGCAGAACCTGGAAGACCTTGTCCAAGCCCTCCTGCCCGACGACATCGCGAACACCGACGTACTCCGCGTTATCTGCGGGTACCCGAACGGTCAGGTCTCCCTGCGCGACCTTCAGGACGAGATATTCTTTCTGCTCGCCTTTGATGGTCCGGGTTTCGATCGCCTCGATCAACGCAGCACCGTGGTGTGGATAGACAACGGTGTCTCCGACCTTGAAAATCATCAGATTCGAGCCCCTTTCACCCCTCGATGTTAACACGTGACGGAATCAGGCGCGGATCAACAATGCAGGTCAGGGGCACCGTCGACCAACACTGGGGGTTGACAGCGCGGCCAATCCGTGCAAGGTGGACGTCTACACCCGGAGGTGGGCAAAGCGCTTTTCCACGTCCCGCTGCACGCCCGGGAGGGGCCATTTCGCAGCCCGGGGCGACTCCGGCTGCGGGTCGGTCGGCATTCGGGATCAGCACGGCGTCAGACGCTTCGGACCTCGGCTACCGCACAGATGAGCGACCTACTACTCTGCATAGTCGAATCCACAGTGACCGCCGACGCAGCGGCCGGTCACGCCGCCTCGTCGGCCGAGCAGGAGGCCCCCGTGAAACCCTTGAACCGGCGCACCCCAGTCATGACCGCAGCGCTGGCATCCTGTGGATTGGCCGCGTCCGTGGTGCTCGGCGGATGCAGTGCCGGCCAGGTGGCTCAGACCGCGACGCAGGAACCGGCCGTGAACGGCACCAGCGCCGGCGCCGGAACGATCGACCTGCGCAACATCCACCTGCGCGCCCCACAGACCTCCGACTATGTCGAACCCGGTACCGAGGTCGAGCTGATCTTCGTCGCCGCGAACGGCTCGCCGGACGTCGCCGACGAACTGGAGTCGATCACCTCCGACGTCGGTGAGGTGACGTTGACCGGGGACACCGCCATTCCCGTCAACGGGGCGCTGATCGTGGGTGCGCCGGACACCGGCGAGCTGGCCGCCCTGGAAAGTGTCGAACCCGCCGTGGACGCCGAAGCGACCGTGGACCTGAGCCAGCCCATCACCAACGGCTTGACCTACGACTTCACCTTCACCTTCAAAGAAGGCGGCCAGACCACCGTGGCCGTGCCGATCTCCGCCGGCGAGGAGCCACGGCGCGACGACGCCGGGGCCGCCGGCGAGTCCTCGGGACATTCGGGCGGTCACTGAGCGAGGTCACCGACCGACCCCGCGCCGCGACACGGCGTCGAAGGGGAGGGTTCTGTCGGTCGCGGCCGCTACCGTCACGGCGTGGCCAGGGCAACATCGAAGACGCGCGCGCAACATCGCTGCTCGGAGTGTCACCACGTCACTCCGAAGTGGGTGGGCCGCTGCCCCGAGTGCGGTACCTGGGGCACCGTCGAGGAGGTCACCCTCGCCGCGGTCGGGGCGTCCGGATCGCGACTGGCGGTGGCGCCGGCCTCGCCCGCAGTGCCGATCAGCTCCATCGACCCGGGCACCACCCGGCACTTCCACACCGGTGTCAGCGAGTTGGACCGGGTGCTCGGCGGCGGTCTGGTCCCGGGGTCGGTGACGCTGCTGGCTGGTGATCCCGGGGTCGGAAAGTCCACGCTGTTGCTCGAGGTGGCCCACCGCTGGGCGGAGTCCGGGCGGCGGGCGCTGTACCTGTCCGGAGAGGAGTCAGCCGGTCAGATCCGGCTACGCGCCGAACGCACCGGCTGCACGCACGACGAGGTCTACCTCGCAGCGGAGTCCGATCTGGGGACGGCGCTGGGACACATCGACGCTGTACGGCCCAGCCTGGTCGTGGTGGATTCGGTGCAGACGTTGTCGAGCACCGAAGCCGACGGCGTCACCGGTGGGGTCACCCAGGTCCGCGCCGTGACGACAGCCCTGACGATGACGGCGAAAACCACCGGGGTCGCGATGCTGCTCGTCGGCCACGTCACCAAGGACGGCGCCATCGCAGGACCGCGCTCGCTGGAGCACCTCGTCGACGTCGTTTTGCACTTCGAGGGTGACCGGGCGTCGGCGCTGCGGATGGTGCGCGGCATCAAGAACCGGTTCGGCGCCGCCGACGAAGTCGGCTGTTTCCTCATGCACGACAACGGCATCGAGTGTGTCGCCGACCCGTCCGGGCTGTTCCTGGACCAGCGCCCCAAGGCGGTTCCCGGTACCGCCGTCACCGTCACCCTCGACGGCAAGCGTCCGATGATCGGCGAGGTACAGGCACTGATCGGCGCCCCGGCCAGCGGCAGTCCGCGCCGCGCGGTCAGCGGCATCGACTCCGCCCGCGCTGCGATGATCACCGCCGTGCTCGAGAAGCGTGCCCGGCTGCCTGTGGGCGCCAACGACATCTACCTCTCGACGGTGGGTGGCATGCGGTTGACGGACTCGTCCTCGGATCTGGCGGTGGCGCTGGCGATCGCCTCGGCGGCTGTGGACCTGCCGATGCCCGCCACGGCGGTGGCCATCGGAGAGGTGGGACTGGCCGGGGATCTGCGGCGGGTCACCGGCATGGACCGGCGGCTGGCCGAGGCCGCGCGATTGGGCTTCACGTGCGCGGTCGTGCCGGCCGGGACGGCCTCGGCACCGGCCGGATTGCGCACCCTGCCCGCCGACGACATCGTCTCGGCGTTGCAGGTCTTGACACGGATCAGCCAGAATGGCCCCACCTAGCGCTTTGACCCGTGGAGATGAGATGGCCGTGAAGCCCGCGACTTCCGGGTCGGGACGGACGACCCGCACGGTCGTGCCGCTGGCCAGACCGACGCTGCGGGAGACCATCGCACGGCTGGCGCCAGGTACACCGCTGCGCGACGGCCTGGAACGCATTCTGCGCGGGCAGACCGGGGCCCTGATCGTGATCGGCTACGACGACAGCGTCGAAGCCATCTGCGACGGCGGATTCCAGCTGGACGTGCGCTACGCCCCCACCCGGTTGCGGGAGCTCTCGAAGATGGACGGCGCTGTCGTGCTGTCCAGCGACGGCAGCCGGATACTGCGGGCCAACGTCCAGCTCGTGCCGGATCCGTCCATCCCGACCGAGGAATCCGGCACCCGGCACCGCTCCGCGGAGCGCACCGCGATCCAGACCGGGTATCCGGTGATCTCGGTGAGCCACTCGATGAGCATCGTCACCGTCTACGTCGCCGGCGGCCGGCATGTGGTTCCAGAGTCGGCCACCATCCTGTCCCGGGCCAACCAGACCATCGCCACCCTCGAGCGATACAAGACCCGGCTCGACGAAGTCAGCAGGCAACTCTCGACCGCCGAGATCGAGGACTTCGTGACGCTGCGCGACGTGATGACCGTGGTGCAGCGACTGGAGATGGTGCGCCGGATCAGCCTCGAGATCGACGCGCACGTCGTCGAACTCGGCACCGATGGGCGCCAGCTCAAACTGCAGCTCGACGAGCTGGTCGGCGACAACGAGACCGACCGCGAGCTGATCGTGCGCGACTACCACGCCAACCCTGAGCCCCCCTCGGCCGCCCAGGTCAGCGCCACCCTCGAAGAGCTCGACTCGCTGTCGGACAACGAGTTGCTCGACTTCACCACGTTGGCAAGGGTTTTCGGCTACCCATCGACGGCCGAAGCGCAGGATTCGGCGATGAGTTCACGCGGCTACCGCGCCATGTCGGGGATCTCGCGTCTGCAGTTCGCCCACGTCGATCTGCTGGTCCGCTCGTTCGGCTCGCTGCAGGGCCTGCTGGCCGCCACCGCGAGCGACCTTCAGTCGGTCGAGGGGATCGGGTCGATGTGGGCCCGCCACATCCGCGAAGGACTGTCGCAGCTGGCCGAATCGACCATCGCAGACCGGCTGGCTTAGCGGACCGTCAGCCGACCGGGCCGGGCTGCGGCAGGTGCGGTGCACCGTTCGCGTCGGCGGGCGGAGGCGCGGCAGCCGGATCGGCGAGGATGAACGGCACGGGCGCAGAGCGCAGATTGCCCAACTGCACTACCAGGTTGTACATCCCCGGGCCGATCGGCTGACGGGGCAACGGGCAGTTCGGCGCCGAACCCATCCCGGTCCAGGTCACCTCGGTGGTCACCTGCTCGCCCGGCTGGAACGTCTTGATCAGCGTCTCGTTCGACGGCGCGCAGTCGAGGTTGGACCACAACCGCTGGTTCTCCAGGGTGTACACGTAGGCCGCCAGCACCGCGGCGCCGACGTCACGCTGGCAGGCGACCAGGCCGATGTTGGTGACGACCATCGTGAACTTGGGCTGGTCACCGACGACGTACTGCGGTTCGTTGGTGATGCCCTTCACCGCGAGCGTGGAGTCGGGACAGTCGTCGCCCTCCTGCAGGATCGGCGGCGGGACGACCGCGGCCGTCGGCGTGGCCGTCGGCGGCGGCGCCTGCTGCGCGGGCGGCTGGATGGGCGTCTTGACCTCAGGATTGTCGCCGGGCAGCGGCGTCGGCGGGGCGGCCTGGGCATTCTGGTCCGCCGTTTCGTTGGCGGTGGGCTGCTCGGAGCTGGTGCTGTTCATCACGACGACCATGACGATCACGGCGATGATGCCGATGACCACCACCGCGACACCGAGCGCCAGCATGCGGCGTCTCCAATAGATCTGCTGCGGCAGCGGGCCATGCGGTTCTAGATCCAGCACGACATCACGGTAAGGGCACGTCACGTGCCTTTGTTCGACGTTGCCCGGCGTGTCGCCCCTCAGCTCTCGCCGATATCGCCTATATGGTCGCGCAGCACGACCTTGCCGTCGGCCAGCTGATAGGTCAGGCCCGCGATGGCCAACCGTCCTTCCCGCACCGCCTCGGCGATCGCGGTCGAGCGGCTCAGCAGTTGCTTGCCGGTCTCGGTGACGTGGCGGGCCTCGAACTCGTCGACGCGCTCCAGACCGTCGCGACGGCCGAGCAGGATGGACGGGGTCACCCGTTCGACGACGTCACGGACGTATCCGGGCGGAACCGCCCCTTCGTCCAGTGCGGCCAGCGTGGCTCCCACGGCGCCGCAGCTGTCGTGGCCGAGTACCACGATCAGCGGCACGTTCAGGACCAGGACCGCGTACTCGATGGAGCCGAGGACGGCACTGTCGATCACGTGACCTGCGGTGCGGACCACGAACATGTCGCCCAGACCCTGATCGAAGATGATCTCGGCGGCCACCCGGCTGTCGGCGCAGCCGAACACGACGGCGGTCGGCTTCTGGGCTGCGGCCAGGCTGGCCCGGTGCTCGATGCTCTGGCTGGGGTGCATCGGCTTGCCTGCGACGAAGCGCTCGTTACCCTCCTTGAGTGCTTTCCAGGCGGTCAACGGATTCGTGTTGGGCATGGCCGACATTCTGCCTCAGCGGGTATCGATGATCGATCCGGAGGAGTTGCTCGAGTGGTATTCGGTCGCCCAGCGGGATCTCCCGTGGCGTCGACCGGGTGTTTCGGCCTGGCAGATCCTGGTCAGCGAATTCATGTTGCAGCAGACCCCGGTGGCTCGCGTGGACCCCATCTGGCGCGACTGGGTGGCCCGCTGGCCGACCCCGTCGGCGACTGCGGACGCCGGGGCCGCCGCGGTGGTGCGGGCTTGGGGCAAGCTCGGCTATCCGCGCCGGGCCAAACGACTGCACGAGTGCGCCGAGGTGATCGCCACCCGCTATGACGACGTGGTTCCCCATGACGTCGAGACGTTGCTGACGCTTCCGGGGATCGGAACGTACACGGCGCGGGCGGTGGCCTGTTTCGCCTACGGCCAGCGGGTGCCCGTCGTCGACACCAACGTGCGCCGGGTCGTGGCCCGAACCGTGCACGGCCTGCCCGATGCCGGGTCACCGTCGCGGCGCGACCTCGAGGATGTCTGCGCACTGCTGCCCGATGATGAACGCGCGCCGGTCTTCTCCGTCGCCGTCATGGAGTTGGGCGCCACGGTGTGCACCGCCAGGGCACCGCGCTGCGGCGTGTGTCCGTTGAATCACTGCGCGTGGCGGGCGCGGGGCTTTCCGGCGGGCACCGCGGCGCCCCGTCGGACGCAGAAGTACGCCGGTACCGACCGTCAGGTCCGGGGCAGGTTGCTCGACGTTCTGCGCGCCAGCAGTTCCCCGGTCAGTCGCGCGGATCTCGACGTGGCCTGGACCACCGACCCGGCGCAGCGGGACCGTGCGCTGGACTCGCTGCTGGTGGACGGACTGGTCGAGCAGACTGCCGATGGGCGCTTCGCGCTCTGCGGCGAGGGCGGATAGGCCGGCAATCAGGCACGCCGGCGGGCCGGCAATCAGGCAGTGACAGCGCTTTCTTCGACACCGATTTCTTCGACACCGCGACCGGCGCCACACGCGAATCGGCGGCGGTAGTCCGACGGCGTCACGCCGATCACCCGGCGGAAATGATGGCGCAGCAGCGTCGCGTTGCCGAATCCGGACTGGTCGGCGATCCGGTCGATGTCCAGCGTCGTCTCTTCGAGCAGACGCCGCGCGAACAGCACCCGCTGATCGGTCACCCACTGCATCGGGGTGCGGCCGGTCTCTTCGACGAACCGACGCGCGAACGTCCGCCCGGACATGTGGGCCCGCCGGGCCAGCGACGTCACGGTGTGCGGCTTGTCCAGGTTCGCCAGGATCCAGTCGAGGTGGGGTGCGAACCGTTCGGAGCAGCGGACCGGGATGGGCTGGTCGATGTACTGCCGCTGGCCGCCGTCTCGCTGTGGTGGCACCACCATTCGCCGAGCGATCGTGTTGGTGATCTCGCTGCCCATCTCGCGGCGCACCAGATGCAGGCAGGCGTCGATGCCGGCGGCGGTGCCGGCACTGGTGATCAGGTCACCGTCGTCGACGAAGAGCACGTTGCGGTCCACCTTGGCGGTCGGATACATGGCCTGAAGCTGGTCGGCGTGCATCCAGTGGGTGGTGCACGGACGTCCGTCCAGCAGCCCGGCCGCACCGGCGACGAACGCACCCGAACACACCGTCAGAATCGTCGACCCGGAGGCGGCCGCCCGGCGCACGGCGTCCAACGCCTCAGGCAGGTATTCGGCCGATCCGATCGCCGGGATGGCGACGAGATCAGCGCCCACCAGGTCATCGAGACCGTGGTCGGGGATGATGGACGCGCCGACCGAGGTCCGCAGCGGCTTACCCGGTTCGGGTCCGCACACCTTGAAGTCGAAATTGGGGACGCCGTCGGCCGAGCGGTCGATGCCGAACACCTCGCAGATGACGCCGAACTCGAAGACCGCCAGCCCCTCCAGCACGAGGGCCGAGACGCTCCTTATCGCCATGGCAGCATCTTAGCGAAGGGTGTCCGTTCTGCCACTGGTGGCGCCATTTTGTGCAAGCGCAGGATTACTGCCATGAACACCGCTGTGACCTTCCTGATCCTCACCGTCGCGTTCACCGTGATTGCGCTGCTCGTCCGGGTGGCGAACCGGACGAGCTCACGCCGACTGCGCCTCGACCAGTTCCGGATGGCGGCACCGCTGAGCGGCCGGTTGTTCGGCGACAACGATCCGGACGCCTACCGAATCCGGCACGACGTCGACGCCGTCCGCACCCGCTTCGAGCAGCACCCGCACTGGCCGAGCTCACGCGTCCTGGGTGAACGACGTTAGAAACGTCTCGACGGCATCTCGATATTTCCCCGGCGCCTCGTCGTGGACGAGATGACCCGCGCCGGGCAGGTGCACATACGTGGTCCGAGGCCCCGTATCGGCCATCCTGCGCATCTGCCCGGCCGGGGCGACGGAATTGCCGGCCTCCAACAGCAGCGTCGGCACCGCCACCGCACGCCACTGATCCCAGTAGTCCCGCGTTCCCCACTCGGCGGCGATCTCGATCCAGCGACGCGTCTCCCCGTGCAGCCGCCAGCCGGTCGGTGTGCGGTCGAACGCCTCCAGGAAGTACTGCCCAGCCACCGGCCCGAACTCGTGGAACACCTGCTCAGCCGCGGTGAACTCCACCGGTAGCGCGTGCAGCCACGGTTCCCACGGCCCGGTGGTGCGGCCCCGGAAGTCGGGCGCCATGTCCTCGACCACGACGGCGTCCACCAACTCCGGGCGCTGCGCTGCCAGGCACCATGAATGCAGCGCACCCATCGAATGTCCGATCAGGACCGCCGGACGTCCCAGCGCGTCGACGGCGTCCGCCAGATCGGCGACGAAACGCTCCGTCGAGATGGGGTGCGGGTCGTCGACGCCGCGGCCGCGGTGCCAGAGCGCGTCGTAGGTGAACACCTCGCCGTGGCGGGCCAGCCACGGGACCTGACGCGACCAGGTGCTGCCCCGTCCCATCAATCCGTGCACCAGGACCAGCGGCCGGCCCTGCCCGCCCCGTGACGTCAGCAGCGCGCCCGCACAGGCATCCGGTGGGGAATCCATGGGCTCATCATGCCGACCCCACGCGGTAGCCTGATGGCCATGGCAAGCCAGACCCCTGTGGTGAAGATCAACGCAATCGAGGTCCCGCCCGACGCCGGCCCGGAGCTGGAGAAGCGGTTCGCCCACCGCGCCCACGCCGTCGACAATCAGCCCGGCTTCCTCGGCTTCCAGCTGCTGCGCCCGATCAAGGGTGAAGACCGCTACTTCGTCGTCACCCAGTGGGAGTCCGAGGAAGCTTTCCAGGCCTGGGCGACGGGGCCTGCCATCGAAGCGCACGCCGGCGAGCGGGCCAACCCCGTCGCCAAAGGTGCGTCGCTGCTGGAGTTCGAGGTTGTGCTCGACGTTGCAGGGACTGACACCTCGGCGTGACGCGGCCGGGGTCCGGCGCCGGGCGAGGCTGACGGTCGCGCTCGCCCTCGTCGCCGCCCTGGCTTGCGCGTGCGCCGGCCCCCGACCGGCTCCTGCCGACGGCAGCTACGGCGCACCCATCCAGATCAACACTCCGCAGGGTCTGCGCGCCAAGCAGACCATGGACATGCTCAACAGCGACTGGCCGATCGGCGAAGTCGGGATCCGCACGCTGGCCGCTCCGGACATCGTCGAACACGTCGGCGTCACGCTCGACAGGATGTGGTGGGACCGACCGTTCACCGTCACCGACGTCGACATCGGCGCCGGCAACGCGACCCTGGACGTCGTCACGTCCTATGGGGTCGGCCAGACGATCACCCTGCGCACCGATGACGCCGGGATGGTCGACCGCTTCAACGTCACCCTCGTCCGGCCGCAGATCGACGACTGGGCCGACGTCGACGCCGAGCTGAGCAGTTCCGGAGCGCGGTACTCCTATCAGGTCGCCCGGGTCGACGACGGACGCTGCACCAAGGTGGCGGGCACCAACACCGACCTTTCGCTGCCGCTGGCGTCGATCTTCAAGCTGTACGTGCTGCTTGCGGTCGCCGACGCGGTGAAAGCCGGCACGCTGGCCTGGTCCGACCAGCTGACCATCACCAAGGAAGCGAAGGCGGTCGGCTCCTCGGGCTTCGACAAGGCGCCGCCTGGCACTGAAGTGAGCGTGCGCGAGGCTGCGCAGCAGATGATCTCGGCGAGCGACAACATGGCCACCGATCTGTTGATCGGCCGACTCGGGCCGGGCGCCATCGAGCGCGCCCTGGTCGCCGCCGGGCACCACGACCCCACCAGCATGACGCCGTTCCCGACGATGCACGAGATGTTCTCGGTCGGCTGGGGCGAGCCTGACCTGCGCGACGAGTGGAAGAAGGCGTCACCGCAGGGACGAGCACAGCTGCTGCAGCAGACCAACACGCGCCCGTACCAACCCGACCCCGAACGCACCCACACCCCCGCCTCGGCCATCGGCGCCGAGTGGTACGCCAGCGCCGCCGACATCTGCCGGCTGCACGCCGCGCTGCAGAGCGCGGCTGTGGGAGCCGCAGCACCCGTCAGGGACATCCTGTCCTTCGTGCCCGGCATCGACCTCGATCGCACGAAATGGCCCTACATCGGCGCGAAGGCCGGCAACCTACCCGGTGACCTGACGTTCAGCTGGTACGCCGTCGACCACACCGGTCAGGGCTGGGTGGTCAGCCTGCAGTCGAACTGGCCCGAATATCGCAGCCAGACCGCGGCCGCGTGGCTGCTGTCGATTGCCGAGCAGATGTTCGGCCTGATCGAAACCTAACCTGCCGGAGCGACCATGCCGACCGAGTGGAGGTTATGCTCCGTCTGCTGCGGTGTACGGGAACCCGGTGCAAGACCGGGGCGGCCCTCGCCACTGTGAACGGGAAGTCGGCGTCCTGCATGCCACTGCTCGCGCGTCGCGCGGGTGGGAAGGTGGACTTCGGCGTTGCGGATCTCCCCCGGGGAGATCCGCTGGACCCGTGAGCCAGGAGACCGACCACAGCACCGATATCGATGCCCACGAGGTGCTGGGCGGAAAGGCACATCCGAAAAATGCATATCGCAGAGGGGTTTCTCCCCCCGGCCCACGCGGTGGCCTGGACCGTCGCGGCGGCTCCCTTCGTCGTCCACGGCGCCATGCAGGTCGTCGCCACCGTCAAGCGACAACCGTCGGCGGGTCCGCTGCTGGCCGCGGTCGGGGCGTTCTCGTTCGTCATGTCGGCCATCAAGCTTCCGTCGGTCACCGGTTCGAGTTCACACCCCACCGGTACCGGGCTCGGCACCGCCATATTCCGGCCCCCGGTGATGGCATTCCTGGGCACCATCGTGCTGTTGTTCCAGGCTCTGCTGCTCGCTCACGGTGGCATCACAACCCTGGGCGCCAACGCCTTCTCCATGGCGATCGCCGGCCCCTGGGCGGGCTTCGCGGTGTTCTTCGCATTGCGCAGGGCAGGGGTCGGGGTGCTGCCGGCGGTATTCGCACTGGCCTTCGTCGCGGACCTCTTCACCTACATCGTCACCAGTTTCCAGCTGGCGCTGGCGTTCCCCTCCGCTGAGGGCGGCTTCAGAGAGAGCTTCGTGGAGTTCATGGGGGTCTTCGCGATCACCCAGGTGCCGCTGGCGATCGTCGAGGGTCTCATCACCGTCGTCGTGGTCCGCGTGCTCATGCAGGTCGCCTCGTCGGAGTTGCTCAACCTCGGGTTCCTCAAGAGCAAGGAAGTTCCGGCCGGCGCCGACGAGGAGCCCCGCCGCAGCGAGCGCGAGGAGGCCCAGCGATGAGCTCACCAACCACCAAATCCAGTTCCCGCTCGGTCTGGGTGCTGGCCGTCGTGCTACTCGCCGTCGCGGCCGCGATCACCGTCGGCTCCCTGCTCTACGGCTACTCGCAGGACGCCGAGGCCGAGTTCGGGGGCGCCGACGGCCAGGCCGAAGAGGTGATCGCCGGTATCGATGAGAGCTACGAGCCGTGGTATGACGCCCTGGTCGGTGAGCTTCCCGGTGAGGTCGAGTCGGGGTTGTTCGCGCTGCAGGCCGGGCTCGGAGGCATCGTTCTCGGCGGTGCGGTCGGGTGGTACGCGGGCCGGCACCGGGGGCGCACGGAGGCGCTGCCCCCGGCTGACCAGGGAGCGCCCGGCGGCGCCTGAGCCGCCGCGGTGAATCCCCTCGACCTCAGCGCGGCCCAGAACCGGTGGTCGAGCCACCCAGCCGCGGAGAAGCTCGTGCTGTACGGCGGGTTGCTGCTGTGCGCGATGGTGCTGCCACCGCGCACGGCCGCCCCGTTGGTACTTCTGGCGGTCGTCATCTCGACGCTGGTGCTCGCCCGGGTTCGTCCCCGCCTGTTCGTCCTCGCACTGATCGGTCCGGCCGTGTTCATCGCGCTCGGATCGGTGCCGATTGCGGTGGGCCTGCGTGGGGGGCCGCATCTCGAGCCCGGAGGACTCGACCTCGCGGTTGACACCTCACTACGCGCGATCGCGGCCTCGTCGGCGACCATCGGGCTGGCAGTGACCACCCTGATGGCCGACCTGCTCGACCTGGCCCGCAGAGCCGGGGTGCCGGCCCCGCTGTGCCACGTCGCCGACCTGACGTACCGGCTTGTCGGTATCCTGATCCGCTCGGCGCGCGCGGCCCGGGAGTCGGTGGCGCTGCGACTGGGACTGCAGACACCGCGGGATGCCATCAGCGTGATCGGCGCCCAGTCCGCCCTCATCTTCGTCCGGGCGACCGAACGGGGCCGGGCCATGTCCGAGGCGATGTCACTGCGCGCCGAACCGGGCATGACCGCGGTGCTCACCGCGGACCGGGCGGTACGCCCGGCACGGATCGCGGCCAGCATCACCGTGCTGATCGTGATCGCAGCCACCTCGATACTGACCTGGAGGGCATGGAATGGCGGGTGACGACGAGGTTCTCGGACTGCGGGACGTCGACTTCGCCTACCCCCGCGGGCCGGGTGTCCTCGACGGCGTGAGCCTGTCGCTGCGGCCTGGTCAGCGGGTCGCGCTGCTGGGCGCCAACGGTTCGGGCAAGACCACGCTGCTCCGGATCCTCGTGGGGCTCACGACGCCGTCGGCCGGGACGGTGCGGCTCGAGGGTGCCCCGCTGCGCGCCTCCCGGGCCGACCGCACCCGGCTGCGCACCCGGGTCCAGATGGTGCTGCAGGAGCCGGACGATCAGATCGTGGCCGCGACCGTGCGTGCCGACGTGTCATTCGGTCCGAGCAATCTGGGCCTGCCGCGCGAGGAGGTGATCACCCGCGTCGAGGAGGCGATGGATGCGCTGGACATCGGCGATCTCGCCGACCGGACCCCCAACCACCTGTCCTTCGGTCAGCGCAAGCGCGTGGCCATCGCCGGCGCGGTCGCCATGCGGCCCCGCGTCCTGCTCCTGGACGAGGCCACCGCCGGCCTGGACCCGAAAGCGGTGCACGACCTGCTGGACACGCTCACCGCGCTGTCGCGCGCGGGTACCGCCGTCGTCCTGGCCACCCACGACGTCGACGTCGCCTGGACATGGTCGCAGGACACCCTCATCCTCAGCGAGCACACCGTGCGCCGCGGACCGACCCACGAGCTGCTGTGCGACGACGCTCTGCTCGCCGACGCTCGGCTCGCCACGCCGTGGGGTGCAGCGGTGTCACGGCGCCTGAACCGAACCGTGCTGCGGCCCAGCGACATCTGAACCGATCCGGGGGCCGCACCGGGACTGCGACCCCGGCACGCACAAAGGCGGTCACCCCGCCAGGGGTGACCGCCTTCGTGGTCAGTGCGAACTACTCGGCTGCGCTCGGCGCGCCTGCCGCCCCGGCCTGAGCCAGGTCCGGCTCGGCGTCACCGACCGGCTTGCGGCTACCGGCGAACGTGAACTTGGCGTCCTCGCCGGCACCTTCGCCGTCCCAGCCTTCGACGTCGACCGTGACGAGCTGGCCCGGACCGACCTCCTCGAAGAGGATTTTCTCCGAAAGCTGGTCCTCGATCTCGCGCTGAATGGTGCGCCGCAGCGGACGTGCACCCAGCACCGGATCGAAGCCCCGCTTGGCGAGCAAAGCCTTGGCCTTGTCGGTCAGCTCGATCGCCATGTCCTTGCCCTTGAGCTGGTTGGCGACCCGGCCGATCATCAGGTCGACCATCTTGATGATCTCGTCCTGAGTCAGCTGGTGGAAGACGATGATGTCGTCGATACGGTTGAGGAACTCCGGACGGAAGTGCTTCTTGAGCTCGTCGTTGACCTTCTGCTTCATCCGCTCGTAGTTGTTCTCACCGCCGCCCTGCGAGAAGCCCAGCCCGACCGCCTTGGAGATGTCGGACGTGCCCAGGTTCGAGGTGAAGATCAGGACGGTGTTCTTGAAGTCCACCGTGCGGCCCTGACCGTCGGTCAGGCGACCGTCCTCGAGGACCTGCAGGAGGCTGTTGTAGATCTCCTGGTGAGCCTTCTCGATCTCGTCGAAGAGCACCACGGAGAACGGCTTGCGGCGCACCTTCTCGGTGAGCTGGCCGCCCTCTTCGTAGCCGACGTACCCCGGAGGCGCACCGAACAGCCGCGACGCGGTGAAGCGATCGTGGAACTCGCCCATGTCGATCTGGATGAGCGCGTCGTCGTCGCCGAACAGGAAGTTCGCCAGCGCCTTGGACAGCTCGGTCTTACCGACACCGGACGGACCGGCGAAGATGAACGAACCCGACGGACGCTTCGGATCCTTCAGGCCCGCGCGGGTGCGCCGGATGGCCTTCGAAACCGCCCGGACCGCATCCTCCTGGCCGATGATCCGCTTGTGCAGCTCGTCCTCCATGCGGAGCAGACGGGTGGTCTCCTCCTCGGTGAGCTTGAACACCGGGATACCGGTCCAGTTGCCCAGCACCTCGGCGATCTGCTCGTCGTCGACCTCGGCGACGACGTCGAGATCACCGGAGCGCCACTGCTTCTCCCGCTCGGCACGCTGCGCGACCAACTGCTTCTCGCGGTCACGCAGGCTGGCGGCCTTCTCGAAGTCCTGCGCGTCGATCGCGGACTCCTTCTCCCGGCGGGCGTCGGCGATCTTCTCGTCGAACTCGCGCAGGTCTGGCGGCGCCGTCATCCGACGGATGCGCATCCGCGCACCGGCCTCGTCGATCAGGTCGATCGCCTTGTCCGGCAGGAAGCGGTCGTTGATGTAGCGGTCGGCCAATGTCGCGGCCGCCACCATGGCACCGTCGGTGATCGAGACGCGGTGGTGCGCCTCGTAGCGGTCGCGCAGGCCCTTGAGGATCTCGATGGTGTGCTCGACCGTCGGCTCGCCGACCTGCACCGGCTGGAACCGGCGCTCCAGGGCGGCGTCCTTCTCGATGTACTTGCGATACTCGTCGAGCGTCGTGGCACCGATGGTCTGCAGCTCGCCACGGGCCAGCTTCGGCTTGAGGATGCTGGCCGCGTCGATCGCGCCCTCGGCGGCGCCCGCCCCGACCAGCGTGTGCAGCTCGTCGATGAACAGGATGATGTCGCCGCGGGTGTTGATCTCCTTGAGCACCTTCTTCAGGCGTTCCTCGAAGTCACCGCGGTAGCGGCTGCCAGCCACCAGCGAACCCAGGTCGAGGGTGTAGAGCTGCTTGTCCTTCAGCGTCTCCGGAACCTCGCCGTGCACGATGGCCTGTGCCAGGCCCTCGACGACGGCGGTCTTGCCGACACCGGGCTCGCCGATCAACACCGGGTTGTTCTTGGTGCGCCGGCTGAGCACCTGCATGACCCGCTCGATTTCCTTTTCCCGGCCGATCACCGGGTCGAGCTTGCCCTCCATGGCGGCGGCGGTCAGGTTGCGGCCGAACTGGTCGAGCACCAGTGAGGTGGACGGGTTGCCGGTCTCTCCGCCACGGCCACCCGTGCCGGCCTCGGCGGTCTCCTTGCCCTGGTAGCCGGACAGCAGCTGGATGACCTGCTGACGGACCCGGGTCAGCTCGGCGCCGAGCTTGACCAGCACCTGCGCGGCCACGCCTTCGCCCTCGCGGATCAGGCCCAGCAAGATGTGCTCGGTGCCGATGTAGTTGTGGCCGAGCTGCAGCGCCTCGCGCAGGCTCAGCTCCAGCACCTTCTTGGCGCGGGGGGTGAACGGAATGTGACCGGACGGCGCCTGCTGGCCCTGACCGATGATCTCCTCGACCTGGCTGCGCACACCCTCCAATGAGATGCCCAGCGATTCGAGTGACTTGGCGGCCACGCCCTCACCCTCGTGGATGAGTCCCAGCAGGATGTGCTCGGTGCCGATGTAGTTGTGGTTGAGCATCCGGGCTTCTTCCTGAGCCAGGACGACAACCCGACGCGCACGGTCGGTGAATCTTTCGAACATCCGTGGTTACCTGCTCTCCATCGCATAGGTAGGTGCGCCGCAATCCCGCCGAGCTCATCCGGCGAACTCGAGGAGCACTGTGCACCTGCCGTCCACTCTAATGGGCGGCGACGCGGACTGCCCCGCCTGTCGGCCCCTGACTGGACCGGACCCGGCTCGGCATCTGTTGACTATCCGACGCTGGTAGGACCAACGCGGCAGGGCAGCGATTCGTTTCCGACGCCCGGCGACGGCGGGTTCGCCCGCAGCGAACGCAGTGGGCACCCACGGGCGCGCGGCAACCTTCGACTTCGTTGCCGTGCGAGAACTACTGTTGCCGCGCGAAAACTATGTTGCCGCGTGGAATGCGTCGATCACGTCGGCGGGAATCCGCCCACGGGTGGAGACGTTGTGCCCGTTGCGGCGGGCCCACTCGCGAATCGCCGCGCTCTGTTCGCGGTCGATCGCGGCGCGGCCGCGACCGGTGCCGACGGCACGTCCGCGGCGACGACCGCCGACGCGGCGGCCGGCCTCCAGCCACGGCTTGAGCTCGTTGCGCAGCTTCGCGGCGTTCTTGGCGGAGAGGTCGATCTCATAGCTGACGCCGTCGAGTCCGAATTCCACCGTCTCGTCTGCGGCACCCTCGCCGTCGAAATCATCGACCAACGTGACAGTGACTTTTTTGGCCATTACTGGTGCTTCCTTCTGCGTGCTATGAATAAGACCCGCCCCTCGGGCACCAATGTGCCACAAAAGAACAATTCATTCAACAACGCATGAATCGAGCCGGTTCAGTTGCCGTGACGGCGAACAATCGGGAACAAAACCGTCTCCCTAATCGACAGTCCTGTCAGTGCCATCAACAACCGATCGATACCCATTCCCGTACCTGTTGTCGGGGGCATCGCGTACTCGAGCGCGGCCAGGAAATCCTCGTCCAACGCCATTGCCTCGTCGTCGCCGGCCGCCGCCGCACGGGCCTGCGCCTCGAACCGTTCCCGCTGGACAACCGGATCGATCAACTCGGAATAGCCCGTTGCGAGTTCGATGTGGCGGACGTAGAGATCCCATTTCTCCGTGACCCCGGGGATGCTGCGGTGCTCCCTTGTCAACGGCGTGGTTTCCACCGGGAAGTCCCGGACAAATGTCGGCGCCCACAACGTCTCGCCGACCTTGTATTCCCAGAGTTCCTCCACCAATTTTCCGTGACCAAAGCCACGATCGCGAGGAATCTCGACTTCTAGCGCATCAGCAATCTGCCAAAGACGCTCCACCGATGTCTCCGGCGTGATCTCCTCACCGAGCGCCTCGGACAAAGACGGATACATTTGAATGCAATCCCATTCCCCGTCGAGATCGTAGACGCTGCCGTCGGGCAAAGAGACCTGCCGGGTTCCGATCGCCTCGTCGGCGACCTCTTGAATTAGTTCACGAGTGATGACGGCGGAATCGTCGTAGGTGCCGTAGGCCTGATATGTCTCCAGCATCGCGAATTCCGGCGAATGTGTCGAATCCGCGCCTTCATTGCGGAACACCCGATTCAACTCGAAAACCCGGTCGAACCCACCGACGACGCACCGCTTGAGAAAGAGTTCCGGCGCGATCCGCAGGTACAGATCGGCGTCGAGGGAATTGGAGTGCGTGACGAACGGCCGCGCGGCGGCACCGCCGGCCAGGGTCTGCAGCATCGGTGTCTCCACCTCCAGGAAACCCCTGCGCTCCAGCGCCGAGCGCACTGCCCGCACCACCGCAACGCGCTGCCGGGCGATCGTGCGGGCCTCCGGGCGCACGATCAGGTCGACGTAGCGCTGGCGGACCCGGGCCTCCTCGCTCATCTCCTTGTGCGCGACCGGTAGCGGCCGAAGAGCCTTGGATGCCATTTGCCAGGAATCGGCCAGCACAGACAGTTCCCCGCGTCGGGAGCTGATCACCTCGCCGTGGACGAACACGATGTCACCCAGGTCGACCTCGGTCTTCCAGGCATCGAGCGCCTCCTGCCCGACCCGGTCGAGGCTGATCATGGCCTGCAGCTGCGTTCCATCACCCTCCTGCAACGTCGCGAAGCACAGCTTCCCGGAGTTGCGGGCGAAGATCACCCGGCCGGCGACGCCCACCTGTTCGCCCGTAGCGGAGTCGGTGGGCAGGTCCGGATAGGCCGCACGCAGCTCGGCCAGGGTGTGCGTACGGGCCACCTCTGCGGGATAGGGCTCGTGCCCCTCGGCGAGCAGCCGTTCGCGCTTGTCCTGACGAATCCGGAACTGCTCGGGGATTGCGTCGGCATCGGGGTCGCGAGAAACGTCAGTCACGACGTGCCAGCTTAAATGAACAGATGACCGCGCCCGCCCACCCGCCGATCGACCATGCTGCGGTGCGCAGCTTGTCCGAGCGCACGCTGGACTGGTCGCACAAGGGAATCCCCCCGGCGTGGTGGGGCCGCACCAGCACCCAGGTCACCACGGCGGCGCCGGCGTTGTTCGACGCGGACCCGTTCGGGCCCGTCTGCGTGCTGCGCGCCGCGGCGTTGACCCACAACCTGACCACGATGGCCACGTGGTGCCGCCGGCACGGTGTCGAGCTGGCTCCCCACGGCAAGACCCACATGTCTCCCCAGCTGGCGGCGCGACAGCTGGACGCGGGGGCGTACGGGGTGACGGTGGCCACCGCCGGTCAGGCCGCGGTCTACCGGGCCTTCGGCGTGCAGCGGTTGATCCTGGCCAACGAGCTCGTCGACGCCGCCGCGCTGCGGTGGACGGCCGCCCAACTGGACGCCGACCCCCACCTGGAGTTCACCTGCTGGGTGGACTCCGTGCGCGGAGTGGAGCTGATGACCGCGGCGCTGCGCGGGGCGACCCGTCCACTGGACGTCTGCGTCGAGCTGGGCCTGCCCGGCGGGCGCACCGGTTGCCGCGACCCGCAGAGCGTCGACGAGGTGGCCCGCGCGGTTGTCGCGTCGCCCCGGCTCCGGCTGGTGGGTGTCGCCGGGTACGAGGCGGCACTCGGACATGAGCTGATTGACACGGCTCTGGCCGCGGTGCATCACCATCTCGGGACGCTGCGCGCGGCGGCGCTGCGGCTCCGACCCCTGTTCGAGACCGACACCGCGCTCGTCAGCGCCGGCGGTAGTACGTACTTCGACGCCGTCGCGGCCGCACTGACCGACTGGCCGGCGGGCTCGGCACTGCGCACCGTACTGCGCAGCGGGTGTTATCTCACCCACGACCACGGCCTGTATGCGCGCACGTCACCCCTGACCCGGGACGGCGGCGCCGGGCTGCGGCCGGCCCTGGAGGTGCACGCGCAGGTGGTGTCGCGACCGGAGCCCGAGTCGGCGGTTCTGACGATGGGACGCCGCGACGTCGCGTTCGATTCAGGTCTCCCGGTACCGCTGGACCTTGCCGGCGCCACCGTCGACCGCCTCAACGACCAACACGCCTACCTCACGGTCCGACCCGAGGACGCTCCTGAGGTGGGTGCCTGGCTGCGCTTCGGCATCTCGCACCCGTGCACGGTGTTCGACAAGTGGCGGGTGATCCC
>MDTD01092928.1_pt1 | contig 28749 bp, 35 predicted proteins | sample 811221 | NCBI WGS metagenome assembly MDTD01 (sample SAMN05326646, study PRJNA326480) | marine metagenome | isolation source: seawater | place: Pacific Ocean: South West | collected 2011 | reverse complement strand
TTTGTCCACCAAAACTTTCAAAGAAATCTATAAATCTAGGATCATAATCTAAGTCGTCGATTGAATCTGTTTGATTTACTCTGGCCACAATCTGTCTAATAATAGATTGTTTTTTAACTTTAGCAGGAGGATTGACCCAAATAGGTAAACTAAAAGTTAGTGAAGAAACATCTAATTGTGTGTCAACACCTTGTGGTACAGCTCTTGAACTCCAATTGACATCTACTAATTCTACGTTAGTGATATTAGTCCAGTCTAGTGGATTGTCATTTGCTTGTATTTCAACAGCTGGATTAAACAATACTAATATTTGTTCCATTAATTGTAATTTTTGATCTGTATTTGAACACCAAATATCTAATCCCATATTTAAGTTATATGGAACAGGCATAAATCTTTCAACGGTATATGTATTACCAATTTCAGCCATGTAAGATTTAGAACTTGTATCGTATTTTCTTTCAGCAACCTGTACCTTATCAACTAGTCTTGGTTCTTGTAATCTATCTCTAGCCAATTGTAAATTAGTAACATAAACTGACATAAATGGAGCAGATGATACAACATTTTCTGAGTTGTGTCTTAATATATGAGCTACCATTCTACTCATATCAGCATATCTTACAGGAGTTCTTATATAGCTTTCTGAATTGCTATTATCTGTTTTACCTGTTTGTACTTTGAAGTTATCAAACAATCTCATAAATTGTAAAATATATCTTCTTATTTGTTGATCGTACCAGTAATCCATAATTTTTAATCCGTTTTAGGTTTAACCACCTTACTTAAATATTGTTGCTCTTTATTATCATCTGTAACTGTAGATGAAGCATTGTTATTAACAAAACTATTCAATCCTTTATTACTTGAAACATATGATCCTCTAAAGTTATCAGAAATTTTGATATATCTATTTCCTGTTTTTCTAAATAATCTACTTGGAGAATAGTCAGTACGTAATACATATTGACCTTCCGTGATTGATCCTGGGAAGCTATTACCGGTATGTGTTATTGTTAAACCCTTACCTGGAGTTCCATCTTGGTTTCTAGGATTGACTTTGTGCATATCATCTTTGTGAGTATACAAATGTCCAACTTCCATTCCTTTGGTAGGAACATTACGTTTAGCTTCTTCAATAATACCATCATTAAGATCAATTTCAGATTGATATGTAGATATGATATTTTTTAAATCTTCTTTATCGTCACCACTACCAAGTATATCTCTAAATTCTTGTGTGTCTTGTAAGGCAGTTGCTTTACATCTCCAAATATGTGGCCACCAACCTGGATCGTAACCATCTGATCCTCTCGCCGCATCTTCTACAACAAAGAACTTATTAATCTTCATTTTCTCTTTTGGTTCAAACTGTGCAATTGATTGTGTAGCAGTACTATCGCCACCTGTCAATGTTTCGCCTACTGTGAAAATACCGTTAGTTGCAAGTCTTATAACTTTTGCATTATGGTTGTAACTTACAACGGTACCGATTGTACCTGAAGTACCACCAGTAATTGTTTCACCTTTTCTAAATCTTTTACTTGGTTTATTGTTTAATGTAATTGAACTTGCTTCTAGTCTTAAATCATCAGCCATGTGTGGTAATTCAAAAACATCACCTGGCATTATTTTTCTACCAAGTTGTTCAACCATTTTATTTAAATGAAATGTTATATAGACTGTATCTGCTGTTTGAAATAATCCAAACTGTGTCATATCAAAATCTTGATCTTGAACAGAGTATACTCCACGTAAATCATATACATCAGAATCATATTTTCTATCTCTATTTTCACCGAATAGCATATCTTGTACACCTGTTGGATGTACTACTGAATTTTTAGGTTGATCACCAGCTATACTACCTGTTTGTGTATGAGGTCCTAGGTATTTGTGTACAAAGACGCCCGTACCGCCTATATTAAAGTGTTCTGCTATAGTACGATCAGCAAATTTGTAATCATTACCCTTATTTGGCTTCCATAAACTGAGTCTTGGCATAATTTTGTTAATATCCTTTGTCTAAGTATTTATTGAAACTAATCCATACGAATAAATAACTATAACATGGCAAAAGTGAAATCAAAAAGACAGGAATTAATCACAGATATACGTAACATCTTAGGTGATGGTATGGTTGATGTGGAATTAGACCCAAAACACTACGAGCAAGGTATTGATCTAGCTGTAGATAGATACAGACAAAAATCTGGTAATTCTACTGAAGAAGCATATATCTTTTTACAATTACAAAAAGATGTAAACGAATATACGTTAGCAAAAGAAGTAATTGAAGTAAGAGAAATATACAGAAGATCAGTAGCGGGATCAACAGGTGGTGTTGACTTAGATCCATTTGAATTAGCATACACTAATTTGTACTTTTTACAAGGTGGTAGAATTGGTGGACTTATGACATGGGATGCTTTCGCTCAATATCAAGAAGTTGTTAAAAGACTTTTTGGTGGATATATCAATTTTAAATATGTTACGGAAAAACAAAAACTAATATTAATGAGAAGACCAAGAAATGCTGAAAATGTATTACTACAAGTTTACATGGAAAAACCAGATGAAACATTAATAACACAAAGATATAGCAGACCTTGGATCAGAGATTACGCATTAGCACAATGTAAAATGATGTTAGGTGAAGCAAGATCTAAATACAATAGTTTACCAGGAGCTCAAGGTAATGTTTCAATGAATGGTGCGGATTTAAAAACTGAAGCTCAAACAGCCATAGAAAAATTAGAAAGAGAAATTGAAACATACGGTACTGGTGAAGACCCATTAACATTCGTTATTGGCTAAAAATCATTTGACAAAATATATAATTGTGCTACAGTTATATTATGATAAATTATAATTTAATATGTCAAGATTGTGAATACGAGTTCAAAAGCTGGTTTGCTAGTAGTAAAGAATTTTCAAAATTACAAAAAAAGAATTTATTAGAATGTATTAAATGTGAATCAAAAAATGTCACTAAAGGCATAATGGCGCCAAACATATCAAGCAAATTGAATAGTAAAGACTTCGTTAAAAATAAGCATCATGAAATGAAAACAATGGCTCGTAGCTTTAACAAGTATATTGAAAAGAACTTTGAAAATGTAGGAGATAGATTTCCAGAAGAAGCTAGGATGGCAATGAATGGCATACGTGACGACAAAATATATGGCGAATGCACGGACGTAGAGGCCCAACAATTACGTGAAGAAGGTATTCCAGTAGCAAATATACCAAAATATAAAGATGACGCTTAATATTAGTCGTTGACTTATATAATAGGAAAAGTTATAATAAAAAATGATTGTAGGTTTAGTAGGATTTATAGGTTCGGGTAAAGACACGGTTGCTGAAAGATTCATTAAACATGGCTTCGTTAGAGATTCATTTGCGGCACCTCTTAAAGATGCAGTGGCAAATATTTTTGGTTGGCCTAGAGAACTACTCGAAGGAGATACTGAAAAAAGTAGAAAGTATAGAGAAGAAGTAGATCAGTGGTGGAGCAGTAAATTAGCAAATAGAAGATTTTCTCCTAGATATGCATTACAAATAGTTGGCACCGATATACTACGAGAACATTTTAATCCAAACATTTGGTTATTCAGCTTAGAAAATAGATACGTATCACATGGCATGAAAAATACAGTTGTCAGTGATTGCAGATTTAAAAACGAAGTGGGCTTAATTAAAACTATGGGAGGATTAATTATTAGAGTTAAAAGAGGACCAGAACCACATTGGTATGAAATGGCAGTCGAAGCCGCTGGTGGAGATACGTTTGCACAACATAGTTTGTATGAGATGGGAGTACACGAAAGTGAATGGAACTGGGTTAATTCTCGTGTAGATTATACAATAGATAACTCCGGAACATTAGAAGATTTAAATCACAACGTAGAAGAAGTAGTACAACAAATTAAAAAATCACAAAAAGACAGACAAGATAAAAATAATCAGCAAAAATTGGTTGACAGATCTAGTTAACCGTATTACTCTAAAATAGTAGATTTCATTATTAGCAGGAGCAACACAATGTCTACGAATAATCAATTTATCGGTGAATATTTTACTATTGTAAAAAAACTAAAACCTCAACATATTCAATCTTGCATTGATCGTGATAAAGAAACGACCAAAGTTCGTGAGGTAGGATTTTATAATACTGTTAGTAAACAATGGATCATATATGATGTTGATAAGTTAACTAAAAGTTCAATGAAAGAATTCCGCAAGTTCTTAGAGCAAGAAAATATTAAAGAAGTTAATTAACTTTTAACATCAATGCCCATGGATCTGGCTTGTCCTGAAACAATCTTAACAGCGGCTTCCAGGTCCAATGCATTTAAATCTTCCATTTTTTCTTTGGCTATTTCTTCTACTTGAGCTTTGCTAATTGTAGCAATTCTAGATCTACCAGGAGTTCTACCACCTTTTTTAAGTTTTAATTTTTCTTTAATTAAAAATGACGTAGGTGGTTTCTTTAATACAAATGTAAAACTTTTATCTTTATAAACAGTTATTACTACAGGTATAAGTTTACCCATACTATTTTTAGTTTTATCATTAAATGATTTACAGAAGTCCATGATGTTGACTCCTTTTTGACCAAGTGCTGGTCCTACTGGTGGAGCAGGGTTGGCCTTGCCTGCTTGTATTTGTAATTTTATTAAGCCAACTACTTCTTTTTTTGCCATAAATTCCTTTGTTCTATATTGTAATTATATACAATTTTAATATTTTTTCAAACCTATTTTTTTAGTAACAGGTGGAGTATCAGGCTGTAAATCGCCCTGTGCCCAACCAACTTCTTCAATGCTTTTAATACGACTACAATTAGCACATATAGTTTTTAGATTGTTCCAACTAGCATTTTTTAAGTTGCCGTCTATATGATAGACATCCATTTGTGAAGGATGTTTAGATTTAAAACCACACTTCTCGCATATATGTTTTTTTCTAAAACCACTTTTTTCCCATGAATATTTAAAACCTGTACGCAGACCTAAATCTTCTTTTATACAGCTATCACATTTACTACGATAGTAGATCTTGCCTTTACGTCTGTAATTGAAAGCCGAAGGCCGTGTTTTACAACGTGTACACAATGGTCTAACGTGTTTAGTTTTATTATCGTCTAATTTAGTCATTACTTGTATTTAATACCTTTAAAGGTGGATTACAATCGCACTTTATTTCCAATATCTAATAAATATTAACATTAATATAGTAAACTTAAAAGTAGTATATAGGTTTTTAAAATACTCATATACAACATAGCAGGGAGAAATACAAAATGCCAACATTAGTATCACCAGGTGTATCAGTTTCAGTTTCTGATGAATCTATGTACTCACCGGCCGGTCAGGGCACAGTACCATTAGTTGTAGTAGCTACAGGTCAAGATAAAATTGACCCAAGTACTAGCAACGTTGCAATTGGTACAAAAAGTTCTACAGCAGGTGTTCCATACTTGATCACATCACAACGTGAATTGATTACAACCTTTGGCGAACCTAAGTTTCACTCACTTCAAGGTACACAGTTACATGGAGATGAAAGAAACGAATATGGTTTGCTATCAACATACTCATTTTTAGGTATCTCTAATAGAGCTTATGTAGTTAGAGCAGATGTAAACTTAACAGAATTAGAAGGTTCATCTTCAGCTCCTAAACTTACACCAGCTAACGGAACATATTGGTTAGATACAACAAATACAGACTGGGGAGTATTTACAGCAAATACTACTTCAAGTACTTGGGATAAATTAAATCCTACAGTATTAACAGACACACCAGGAGCAAGTGGCGGTAACGTTGCTTCAAATGGTGACCCCGTATCAAGTTACGGTGCGGCAAAAGATTACGCCTTGGTTGCTTCAACATCACCAGCAAGATTATACCAAAAAGTTGGTACTTCTTGGGAAGTTGTTGGATCAGCATCATGGCAAGCGGCTGTTGGGGCGGCAGGTTCAGATCCAAATGGTAAGACATATATCCAATCAGGAAACGGTACAGCACCAGCATTAGCAGTTAACAACGGTTACAGTGACGTTTGGTTAAAATCAACACCAGGTGGTCAAGGTGCTAACATTGTTGTTAAAAATTATTCAACTTCAACAAGTGCATGGCAATCAGTAACAGCTAACGTATACTCAAGAGATGATGCGGCAACTAGCCAAGAAACAGGTTTAGTTGGTAACTCATCAGTTTACGTAAGATTTGATGATTTTGATGCAGGCCACATTTCAGATGAAATGAAAGCAAACTTTTATCATACATCAACACAAGTAACATCAGCTGATTATGGTAAAAAATCTTTAATGCAATTTTCAGGTGCGGCTTCACCAGTACAAGAAATTGAATACAGATTAAGAATTAGATCATCAGGCGAAAATACAGTTGCAACTGGTACAACGTCACTACACGGTAACGTTGATATTAGTGGTTCAGAAGACGGTATTGTATTCGAACTTAATGGTCAAACAATTACAGTTGGACAAGATGGCGGTGGAGCAGGTTCACACGTTTCACTATCAGCTATCGTAACTGAGATTAATAAATCAGCCAACCAAACAGCAACAGGCGGTGTGGTAGCAGATATATCTTATGTTAGTGCAACTAAACAATTTTTAAGACTAACAAGAGCTGGCGGTAAAGCTATCTACATACATGATGGTACGACTGCTGGTAACAAAGTAGGAAAAACAACAGGAGACTTAGGTTTCGTAGATAATACGGCGACTGGTATAGCCTCAAAAGCATTTTTCTATAAATCATTATGGCAAAACTTGACTTATGAAGCTTCAGCTAACGCACCAACTAAAGATCCTGTTAACGGCACTTTATGGTACAAGTCTAGCTTAGACGCAGACATTTTCATCGCTGAAAACGACGGTGGTACAATGAAATGGTTTGCTTATGCTAACAGTAAAAACAATGGAACAGCAGGTTCAATTGCATCAGGTGGTTTAAGAGACTTACAAGTAGTTTCAGCACAACCAACTGTACAATCAGATGGAACAGCATTACAAAATGGTGATATCTGGATCGATTCAGATGAACTAGATGCTTATCCTAAGATATACAAATACAACTCGGCTACTTCAAAATGGGTATTGTTAGACAATACTGATCAAAGTACAGCAGACGGTGTATTATTTGCAGACGCGGCTGGTAATCCAGGTGGTGCAGGAGAAGATGAACAAAGTTTTGGAACAGCGTATCCATCATTTGATTCAGATGCTCCAAACCCAGCAGTATATCCAGCAGGTATGTTACTGTTCAACACTAGACTTTCAGGTTACAATGTTAAAAAATATGTAACAAACTATACTTTCGATGGTACAAACAACGGCGACACTTGGGTAACTGAGTCAGGTTTAAAAGCTGATGGCTCACCTTACATGGGTAGACACGCACAAAGAAAAGTTGTTGTAAAAGCGATGCAATCATCTCTTCAAAGCAATGATGATATTAGAGCAGAGTCAAGATTCTTTAACTTGATTTGTGCACCTGGATATCCAGAATTGTTAGATGAAATGATTACGTTAAGTACAGATAGAAAACTTACAGCATTTGTATTAGGTGACACACCATTAAGATTAAAACCAGATGGTACATCAATACAAAACTGGGCAACCAATACAGCTAAATCTCCAACTAATGATGAAAATGGTTTAACATCATCTTCACCATATGCGGGAATTTACTATCCATCAGGATTTACGTCAGACTTATCAGGTTCAAATGTAACAGTTCCAGCAACGCATATCGCGTTAAGAACTTTAGCATTTAATGATACAGTTTCGTTTCCATGGTTTGCTCCAGCTGGTTTCTCTAGAGGACTTGTAGACAACTCAACATCAGTTGGTTACATTTCAGCTGAAGGAGAATTTAAAGCAGTAACATTGTCAGAAGGTCAAAGAGACACATTATATTCTAACAGAGTTAATCCAATTGCGTTTATTCCAAACAGAGGCTTGACAGTATTCGGACAAAAAACATTGGCCGCAACAGCTTCAGCATTGGATAGAATTAATGTAGCAAGATTGATTGTTTACCTAAGATATCAATTAGATACTTTAGCAAAATCATTCTTGTTTGAACCAAATGATAGAATTACAAGAGATCAAGTAACTGATACATTTAACAGATTCTTAGAAGATCTAGTTTCAAAAAGAGGTTTATTTGATTTCTTAGTAGTATGTGACGAGAGTAACAACACTGGTACTAGAATTGATAGAAATGAATTATGGATAGATATTGCTATACAACCTGTAAAAGCAATTGAATTTATCTATATTCCATTAAGAATCAAAAATACTGGTGAGTCACTTACTAGTTAATTAACTTAATTTAAGGGATTGTGTAAAAGCAATCCCTTTAAATTTACCTTTAGTTTTTAATTTTTTGAAAAAATTAGAGTTTAAAGTGTAAATAAACAGTATATTAGGAGTAGAAAAGATGGCAACATTATCAAAATTTGGAGTACCAATAGACGGTTCAACAGGCCGTGGTGGTATATTACAGCCAAAACTAAAATATCGTTTTAGAGTTAGATTCACTAATTTCGGTAATTTAGGTGCATCTCCGTTACAATTAACTCAGCAAGTTATGTCAGCAACAAGACCAAAGATTACTCATGAGGAAGTGCCAATTCATTCATACAACTCAGTTGCATATATGCAAGGTAAACACACATGGGAAGCAGTAAACTTAACTTTACGTGATGACATTAACAATAACATTTCTAAGCTAGTTGGTCAGCAAGTTCAGAAGCAATTAAACCACTTTGAACAAACTGCGGCTACTTCAGGATCAGTGTACAAATTTAATACTAAAATTGAAATATTAGATGGTACTAATGATACTGAATTAGAACAATGGGATTTAGAAGGTTGTTTCTTGCAAAACGTTGATTATTCAGATGGTGACTATGCAGTATCAGAACCAGTTCAAGTTATCTTGACATTGAAATATGATAACGCAATTCACTCAGCACCAGGCGACACTATATTCCCATTATTTGGTATTGGTGGTACAGGTACTATAGTCTAGTACTACCATTGATTAAAAGATTGGGAAAATACTAATGGCTGATGAAAGAATCGTATTAAAACCCGCAAACCGAGCCGCTATTGTTTATCAGAGCGGTTCGGCTTCGCACGAAGCACCAAGACAGGCACATCAGTTTGTCGTAGCATTTGGGTTACAAGAGTTCGGAGGAGTACCTCCTCATTTAAAACAAACTTTTACAGAACTTAAAGAGTTTAAAGATAGATTACATTTTTTAGTTAATGTAGTGGATCAACCAAAGATGTCTGTTGATCAATCAGTAGTAAATCAATATAACAGAAAAAGAATTGTAAACAGAACAATTTCATTCGATCCAATTTCAATGAGAATGTATGATACTCATGATGGTTTAGGAATTAAATTAGCAAGATTTTTATACGAGTTTGAATTTCAAGGTGCGAGATTATACAAAAAGAATATGGGTGCAGATGATGAAATGTCTGAACAGCATAACTACCAAGATGACCTTTTTCAAACAGATGAACAATTTAAACAACATCATCATTTTGGTTTGGCGCCACACCTAGGAAGAGATAGTAGAATTTTAAAATTTATAGACATATATCAAGTTGCAGGTGGTCAATTTAGTAAAGTAAGATGTGTCTATCCACGTTTGTCTAGATTAGATTTAGATACATTAGATTATAGTTCATCTGCTATTGTTAATATTTCTTTGGCATTCCAATATGAGAACTTTATGTTTGAAGAAACAAATGTTGACATTGGAGAAGCCGAAGCAGATATTTCTGGTATGATGTCATCAACATCTGACTTTAAAGAAGTTGCAGGCGGACCTGATGCCGCACCACCAACAAAAATTTCAAAAGATAAAATAGGATATGGAGAAGGTAAAGTTGATCCAGGTTTAGCAAAAGCAGTTAACAAGTCAGCTCAATCTTCATTGTCACAAGCAAAAGGACAAGGCTTTAGCACTAATGATATTTTAAATGCAACATCAAATGCAAAAGCATCAGTAATTAGTGGTGTTAAAGATGCAGGAAAAAGTGTTGCAGGATTTTTAGGATTTGGTAAAAACTAATGAGTAGAAATAGTACAAGAACAATCGAAGCAGTTGGTGGAATTAAACAAGTCATTAGACAGTTTGGTTCCATAACAGAAACTATTGTAGGCGGCCAGCCAGGTAACAATGGAGAAGACCTTTCTTCATCTATACTCTCTAATTTAAATTTAGAAAGAGAATTTATTGATGGTAGGAAGTATGAAATAGTTTATGGTATCTTCAGAAAGTATGTTGACAGTGATTCATTAGCCCAAGCATATAGTTTATTAACAATGGATGCTATGAAAAAATTTGATACAAATATAGATGACTTATTTGTAGAAGTAACTTCGGGAATTGAGTTTAGTGATTTAGGTATTGCACTATTGAATAATTACAGACCATCTACTAGCCAAATAGCTATTAGAAAAGCACAAATACCTAACTCATTTATCGGTAGACATATTATTGCTTAAATACTAGCATGGCTAGAAGATTTCATAAAGGTTTATACAATTTAAAGAACCCACAGAAGTATGTAGGTAGACACGCACCTAGATTTAGGTCTGGTTGGGAAGCAACTTTTATGAGGATGTGTGATAATCATCCAAGTATCTTAAGTTGGGCAAGTGAACCAGTAAGAATACCATACAGACATCCATTTACAGGAAAGTGGACAATGTATGTTCCAGACTTTATTATGATATATGTAAATAAACGTGGTAAGAAAATTGCTGAAATGGTAGAAATAAAACCAAAAAGCCAAACCACAATGGAAAGTATTAAGTCGCAAAAAGAAAAAGCTGATGTTATAATTAATCAAGCAAAGTGGAAAGCGGCGGCTGAATGGACAAAAAGAAAAGGAATTAGATTTAGGGTCTTGAATGAAGACTCAATCTATGTTATAAAGTAGCATGAATAAAAAATTAGAAGATACATTTGATTTACCAAACATAGAAGATATGATAGCAGAGCAAGAATCTAAAGAGGAAAATCAACAAGAAGCATCTGAAAAAGATGCAACTGAAGTTGCTGAGGAAACAGTAGAACATCCACAACAACCAGACGAAACAGTAATAAAAAAAGCATTGTCAACAGCTCAAAAAATTGATAACGCATTACCGCAAGTTAAAAATTTGGAAGCACATGATGACGATATGGATGACTTTTCAGACGAAGCAATGAAGTCATATCGTGAACTAATGGATTTAGGTATGAATTCCGAAGCTAGACACGCCGGTAAAATGTTTGAAGTAGCCTCTACAATGCTGAAAAATGCGGTGGATGCCAAGAATGCAAAAGCTGACAAAAAGCTAAGAATGATTGAGTTACAGTTGAAAAAACAACGTGTAGATCAGTGGGATAATAAGGGTACAAGCACTGATGAAGTCATAGAAGGTGAAGGATATGTGGTAGGAGACCGCAATAAACTACTAGATCAGCTAATTCAAAAGGTAAATGAAACCGATGATAAATCCGATAAGGAGGATAAATAAAAATATGAAGAGTTTTAAATCATATCTATCTGAAGCAGTAAAAGAGATTCCGTTAAGAATTAAAATAGCGGCGCCAGAAGTTACTGATGACATGATGAATATTATTGAAACAGAATTATCTAGATTTGATATAGTATCTGTTTCTAAACCAACTAAAACTATTATGCAAGAGCATCCATTAGATTTTGGTACAAAGATCAGAAATACTGAAGTCTATATAATTGATGCAGTAGTACACTTACCAGTATCGCATGAAACAATTAGAAGAAACCTTTCAGACAAGTTAGGTTTAGTTTATGACTATGTTGTAGTCAAAGGTCCTAATGATCCTATCGAGGCAGAGAACGAAGCAGAAGTGGCAAGACAACAAGCCAATGCTGAAGACTATCAACCTAAAATGGGTAAAGAGTACAGCGAAGATGAGCAGTACAAAGATGCAGATAAAATTGCTGGTGAAGAACATAAAAAGAATTTTTTACAAACATTGATCGATAACAAAGCAAAAGATCCAGACAGAGCAAACGTTGAAGTTGAAGGACCATTGAGTATCGCAACTAAGACAGATGCAAAAGATTCAAGTGAACCAAGAGAGTCAGAGAAAGGTGCCAAGTCACCTTTGTCAAATGACAACAGAGGTAAAAAATAATGATGGAAGCTCAAGCAAAGTCATACACAATCACGGTTGAAGACCTAGGAGACTTTGATTTAGACGAAGATAGATCAATTGCACCATCAATTGAATTTGCCTTGAAGCAAGGTGGTGTTGCAGATGCAGTAGTTGATCAAAACGAATTCAATTCATCTATGGTAGAAGTTGTAACAACAGCTACACAAGACGAGCTTGAAAGAGCTTTACAAAGAGACGATTTACACGCAGAGGTATCTATGAACGAAGACAATGAAGAGATGGTACATTCACCAGCTGGTCAGTTCAAGCAAGATGATTTCACTTCGGGTGTTAAAGCACAAAAGAAATTCAAATACGTTCCAGCTAAACATGGAGACAATCCATTGACTAACGAAGATGAAGCTGTGACAGAAGATCGCTTTAAGGCTTTGATGAGTGAATACAAATCATTTGTTGCTGAAAGCGACTCAAAAAAAAAGACCAAATAATCAGTGAAGCTGGACAGATAGCACAAGTCCTACAAAGGGACTACGGCAATCATGTGACACGTACACAGAACAAGATCCGAGCTGACCTTAAAGCGGCAGGCATAGAAGAACTCAACGATGAAACAGGTGAAGTAGAACCATTCAACATAATGTCAGAACCGCTGTTTACCAAATCAGCTGAAACAATTTTCCGTATGGGTAGACGTGGAGGTGGACAACCAGGCTTGAAAGCAATCGGTGGAATTGAAGATTTAACACGTAATCTAAAAGACATACAGTTAGGTGTGTCCATAGCAGGCTTCCAACCACAGGCACTGAAACAACTAGATCCAAATGTAATCAAAAACAGAATAAAATCCATTCCATCAGGAGAGCCATTCAGTAACATGGAAGAATACATCAAGACTAAAGCAGACGCTTACAAAATAGTACGTATCAGAAACTTGTATCTGAACATATTGTCGCAAATGGAACTAGCTAGTAGATTAGATCCGGGCAAAGTATCAGACATACCAGGCAAAGTGGGTGGTGCATTTGATAGAGCACAACAGGCAATCGGCACTAACACTGGTAACTACCAATCTATAGTAGGTCAATAAACAATCATTAAGACACAGTTAAGGAAACCACCCGTGAGGCGGAGCGGCCAAGATACCTACGATTCCAACCGCAAACATACAAAACAACATACAAAACACATACACAAAAGCCGGTACAACACATACACATAAATCGCATACAACACATACAACATAAATCGCATACAACACATACAAAAAGTCGCATACAAAAATATAATACAATTTAAAACATACACATACAATTTAAATAAATGTATGTTTAATAAAATAGATCTAAACAGTATTCAAGCAGTTGAAATCGAAGCATCAACATATTGTAATGCAGGATGTCCTTATTGTGCTAGGCATGATCATGGAACCAGTAAAACAATAAAGTCGTTGCCTTTGAGACATATTCCGATTGAGGTATTCAATCAATTAAGAGAAGATTTAGATTTTACATCTCTTAATAAATCAAAAGAAGTAGAGCTCTGGTTTGTTGGAAATTTAGGAGATGCAATAATGCATCCAAAGTTACCATACATATGGGAGTATTGTGCTAAAAATTTTAAAACAATAGAATTAGAAACTAATGGTGGTGTCAGACCTCTTAAATTTTGGAAAGAAGCAGGTAGAGTTAGCAAAGAAGAAAGCTATGATCCATATGATCCAGCCACAATGGTTTTTGCTATAGATGGATTAAAAGATACTAATCACTTGTATAGAAAAGGAGTAGATTGGGATAGATTAATAACCAATGCCGAAACTTATATCAATGCTGGAGGAAATGCTGAATGGAAGTATTTGGTTTTTGAACACAACCAACATCAAGTAGATGAAGCAGAAAAACTTGCCAAGAAATTAGGATTTGCAAAGTTTCTTCCTCAGTATTCAACTAGATATAGTGACGACATTTATGATGATGAACAAATTGAATTAAGAGAAAAAGAAGGAAATTTTTTGTCATCAAATGTTAACGAAGTAATTAAAAAAGAAGCACGTAGGTTGAATATTGATTTAGATAATCCAACTAATAATATTGATTGCAAATATATTGAACAAAACAGAATATACATAAACTCACATGGTAGAGTTTGGCCATGTTGTTGGCATTCGTTAGAATATGATACAACTAAACTCATGTTACAAAAAAGTGAACCATGGATGATGCCTTTTATTGAAAAAGGATTTAATGATTACACCAAATATTCATTAAGAGAAATTGCCAGTTCAAGGTTATGGAAACAAATGACTGACGCATGGGAAACTGAAAAAAGAAATGATGATGAAAGTTTAAAAATGAAATTGTGTTATGATAAATGTTCAAATAGCAAATGGAAGTTAACTTGTAATATATCTAAACGTGATTAGTCCGTAAATATTTTTATGTTACGAGATGAGTACACGAAAATCTTTTATGACATTGTTCGCGAGACAAAAGATATTCATTCCCTAGAACTGCCCATTCATCTCGAAGCATATATCGTGATGTTATTATCATCATTTGTAGACAAGCCAAACTTCTTACCCAAGTTATCCTTTGCAGAAAATTTATTAAAGTTGGACAAGTATAGTTCATTACCTGCAAAGGACTTGGGTGATATTTGTTTGTTTATAACCGGCGTATTCCCCACGTACAACACTTCTAAAGGTTTAGATGTGTCTTACTATACATTTGTTGGAAAGAGTAGCTACAGCCACGTTAAATTTGGTTTAAACGGGGAATTATTCGCCGAATTGTCAGATAAGTTTGAATATTTACGTGAATTTATTAATATGTCTATTGGAATAGAGAATAGAAATCAGTATTTTAATCTACGTCATTAACTGCGTATATAAATATACGTATGGTACATAAAAGTCTAGACGGAAATTTAACTAAAAGAGCATACGCAAAAACCAAGTATACAGAAGCCCAGTTACTTGATCTAAAACAATGTGCTGATAAAAAAACTGGTTATTTGCAATTCATGAAAAATCATATGTGGATTCAACATCCTACTAAAGGACGTATGAAATTCAAACCATATGCATATCAAGAACGTTTATTGGAAACATATAACAATAATAGATTTGCTATTGCCATGTGTGCAAGGCAAACTGGTAAAACAACCTGTGCGGCAGGATTTTTATTATGGTATGCTATGTTCAATCCAGATGTTTTAATACTAATTGCGGCACACAAATATCAAGGTGCTCAAGACATCATGCAACGTGTGAGATTTGCGTATGAAGAAACACCGGACTATATCAGATGTGGAGTAACAAGTTATAACAAAGGATCAATGGATTTTGATAATGGTTCAAGAATAATGGCACAGACAACTACTGAAACAACTGGTAGGGGTATGTCTTTATCTTTAGTGTACATGGATGAGTTTGCATTCGTAGAACCACAACAGAAAGCCAGTGAATTCTGGACTTCACTATCTCCTACATTATCAACAGGAGGTAAATGTATTATTACATCAACACCAAATAATGATGATGATGTTTTTGCAGGTATATGGAGAGGTGCTAATAAAAGGGTTGATGAATTTGGTCAACCCACTAGAGATGGTACAGGCATCAATGGCTTTAGAGCAATAAACGTACATTGGTCAGAACATCCTGACAGAGATGAAAAATGGGCTAATGATGAACGTGCCAGAATAGGTGAAGAAAGATTTAGACGTGAGCATGATTGCGAATTTATTGCATTTGATGAAACACTGATTGACGGATTAAAATTAATTACATTAGCAGGAAAAGATCCTTTGTATAAAACAGGTCAAGTACGTTGGTATGAAAGACCTAAAAAAGGAAACACTTATGTTGTAGCTTTAGATCCTAGTTTGGGTACAGGTGGAGATTATTCAGCGATACAAGTTTTTAGTTTACCAGAATTTACACAGGTAGCTGAATGGCAACATAATAAAACAACAGTACAAGGACAAGTTAGAACACTATTAGGTATCTTAAAAGATTTAGATAGTCAATTAAAAGAACAAGGGACACCACAACCGGAAATTTATTGGACTATAGAAAATAATACTTTAGGTGAAGCGGCTATTGTTGCTATTGAAGAAATGGGCGAAGATAGATTTCCAGGTTTCTTTACACATGAACCTAGACGTGCTGGACAACAAAGACGTGACGTACATAAACGTAAAGGATTTAATACAACACACAAAGCAAAACTATCAGCTTGTTCGAGATTAAAAAACTGGATTGAAACAGGTAAGTTACAAATACATAGTAGAAATCTAATTAGAGAGCTAAAAGTGTTTGTTGCAAAAGGAAATTCATTCTCAGCCAAATTAGGAGAAAATGATGATTTGGTATCTGCTAGTTTACTATGTTGTAGGCTAGTAGGAAATTTAGCAAAGTATGATCCTGTATTTGAACAAAGTTTAGGACAACGTGATGATGAGGATGGCGAAGGTAATATTGTGCCTATGCCAATGATCATTTAGTAGATAAATAACAATATGGCAGTAGATTATAACATAGTAGCTGAAAAAATATTCCGTATTTTAAAAGGACGTGGCTATTCTGTACAATTATTTGATGCAGAAGATGGCAACGAAATTGTTGATCCACAATCAGCAAGATTTTTTTATATACAGAAGCCTAACTTAATGGTAAATCTAAGTATAGAAAATAATGAGATAAAGCTACATAAAGGACCAGAATCTATAGATGAAGTAGCATCTACAGTAGCTTCTTTAAAGAAATTAGCCAAAGATAACTTATTAGACTTTGATTTACGTGAATTTGGAAGGGAAATTAAGCCTAAAAATTATAGTTTTAGGTTAAATAACAATATGGAACAGATGAAAACAGAAGGCTATTCAGCCATTGCAGGCACGGTAAAAACTAGTACTCAAAAACTAGAAAATGCCAAGCTATTAATTAAACACAGATCTCCAGTGAATGAAGAAATTCCTGGTGCAAGATCAAGAAACATTTCAGCATTATACATTGAAAACGGCCAAGGTGAAAGATTTAAATATCCTTTCATTCACTTAAATGGTGCAAGAGCAATGACACGTCACGTACAAAATGGTGGTAACCTTTACGATGAAGTTGGTCAAAGTATTGTGAACATGAGTGAACAAATGAGTAAGATTAGAGAAGTATTAAATGTAATAAGACGTTCTCCTGCAATACAAGAACAAGGTGGTTCTGTTTATAATTCTATGTTAGCAAGACAAGATAGATTAAGAGAGACGATCAAAAAATTAACTACTATTGAAGGTTACAACAACTATGTAGAAAACTTTACTAGACATGAAAGTAAAGAATATGATCAAGAAACTTTAAATAGATTAAAAGAAAAATTTACAGTCAGCACAATGGACAACAGAGTTGCTGAACTACTTCCAATGATACAAGAAATACATGATGAAGAAATTAATGACAATGCGTCATTAAGAACTCGTATCGCGAAAGAATTAGAAAAAGGTCCGATAGAAATGCATCCTAGATCAGCAGGACAATCAGAATATTCACCATCAAATATTATGAAGTTTAATGATAGCAAAGCTGAATTGGCTTACAAAATTTCAGATTTAGCCGCAAGAGCTAAAAACGATGAAGTTGCCGTATTCCTAGCTAGAATGTCAGACAAGCTAACAGGTATTGACAAAGATCCAATGGTACAAGATGATGTTGCAACAATCAGATCAATTCTTGCAAAAGTAAAAGAACCAGCAGAACAAAAAGATATGGCAAGTAATGAGTCAAAAGATTTACCAGAGCTATCAAAGTTAGATGAAAGTTTTGATAGAATCTTAGGTATGTATTCAGACACAATGCATTTTGAAGATGCTGACACTTTATCTAAAGCAAAAGATAAATTTACTTACATTGGTAAAAATGTAAATCCAAAAGTAAGTTACAATAGTTGGTTAAAAGATATTAAATCAAAAGAAATTGATGATCCACAATTAAGAGACAGAATTCAAAGTAAAGGTGCGTATGGTGTATCAGGTGATAACCATGCTAAATGGTCACAAGAATATAGAGCCTATAAAGCAGAAGCTGAAGGTGAAACAGAAACACCGATTGAAACAAGTGATATACCACACGGTGACTTTTCAGAAAATGATGCGGCAGATTTAGAGCATGATTTTGAAGAGTACAGAGATGCAGTACATGATTCAATCAAAAATGATGATCATTACAAAGGTAAATCAAAAGAAGAAATTATTGATATGTTAAGAAAAGAAGCAGACTCAATTGGATATGCAGATGTATCAGATGGTGACAGACATCCATCAGAGCCAGAATGGTTAAACAGAATAGCTGATGAAATGTCAAAAGAAGATTCACCAGAAACTGTTAATGCAGAAAATATGCAAGGTACAGTTAAGTTACCGCATCATTCAGATGAATTAGCTAGAATGGTAGCATTATCAGGAATCAAATAATCCAAATTTAGGAGAGTTTATGAAATTACCAAAATTTAAAATGCCAAAAATGCCAAATGTAGGTAAAATGGCCAGCGATGCAAAAGGCAAAGTAACAGGTGCAGTATCAGGAGCAACTGATAAAGTAAAAGGTGCTGTATCAGGAACATCGAAAAAAGTTACTGGTGCAATTAAAAACCTAAATCCATTTAAAAAGTAAGGTCGACTTCTTAGAAAGTTTTTATGAAGCGATTAAACGTTAGCGACACCACAGCAATCAGTATGCCAATACGTAATATGATTGCCATTATTGGTGCTATTTGCGTAGGCGTTTGGGCTTATTTTGGTATCACAGAAAAGTTAAATCAACATTCAACTAAACTAACCTTAATGGAAAAAGAAATGGAAGAAAATACTGAATTCCGTATCAAATATCCACGAGGTGAATTAGGCCAATCACAAAACGACCTAGAACAATTTATGCTTATTGAAGAACTTTATAAGTTAGTTGAAAGAATACAAAATGAAGTTGATGGTAATGACACCAACAAAGTAAACATTGAATTCCTAACAAAACAAATGGAAAAAGCATTAGAATCAATTGAAAAACTTAAAGATGCTGACAGAGAAATAGTCTACAAAAATGGAGATCATCAATGATTGAAACAGTTGTAGCCTTATTAATGTTTATTAATAACGAAATAAAGGAACATAGAATACAAGACTCTATGGGTTTATGTCTAAGAGGCAAACGTACTGCCGAAAGACAATACTCAGAGGGTGTAAAATATCAGTGTATCAAGTCTAAGGCAGAGCTAGAGCTTAACATTGATGGATCAAAAACAATTAAGAAACTAATTTTAGAATAATAATTGCTTGACATTGGAGCAAAATCAAGTATAATTAAAGAATAATTAGTACCGAAATGCATGGTGGGAAATCAGGGTGCAATTCCTTGGCTCTTCCTGGAACCGTAAAGTCGGAGCGCCACCCGGTACAGTCCGCTGTCGAATGAAGGCCAGGAAAAGTCTAGTTCTACAATGTAAAGTTAACAGTGGCAATACGGAAACGTAAAATAACTGTTATGAGTAAAACAAAAAAAACATTATTAATGATATTATACTACTCAGGCATTCTAGCCTTAAGTAGATTGATACCACATCCACCTAACTTCACACCAATTATAGCTATGGCTGTTTTTATGCCATATATGATTCGTGATGTTTATATAGCGATGTTGATTCCACTAGTGGCGATGTTTATATCTGATTTATATTTAGGTATGCATTCATCAATGTTATGGGTATATGGAAGTATAATGTTATGTACACTATTGAGTACATCAACATTAAAACAAAAATCCTTAAAGCACTTGGCATCGGTATCAGTAGGATCAGCAGTAATGTTTTATGTGATAACAAATTTTGCTGTATGGTTGACGTCTACAATGTATCCAAAAACATTGGAAGGCCTAGTCATGTGTTACACAATGGCTATTCCATTTTTTCAAAATACATTCGTGAGTACTATTTTATATGTTTCTGTATTATTTGCAATATATGAAACATCTAAAAGGAGTTATTCATGGCTAAAAAGGCAATACTTGTAATACTACTATTCTTTACATGGGGATTTATTTTTAATTCCGCAAGTGCAGAAGAAACGAATAATTGGAATTCCGAATCTATATATGAAAAAGACGGGACACCAGTTGTCACTATAACTGTTTATGTATTGAGAGACCCTACATCAAAAACAACAGAATCAATGAGTGTAGATTATGTTGACAGTTATACAATACAAAATACAAACACACAAGACACCGTACAAGCAATCAAAAGAATCACTGGACTGACAGTTGTACAATCAGGACCAACAGGACAACAGACATCAGTATTCATGAGAGGAACTAATTCTAATCATACTATGGTTGCAATTAATGGTGTAGCAATAAAAGACCATTCTACAACAGGTGGTTTGCACGACATAGGTTCTGATTTTATCAAACACGTCACAGCAATACAAGTTGTAAAAGGTTCACAAGGAACACTATTTGGTGCAAATGCAGTCGGAGGTGTAATTAATTTTATTACTACAGGCAAGTACGAAAATTCAATTTCAACAACTATAGGATCTAATAATACAAAAAGTTTAACTTTAAAAGTACACAAATATATTAACAATCATTCTATTAGTTTTACAGCAGACGGAACAACATCAGATGGTATATCAGTTGCACCAACTGGAACTGAGAAAGATGGATTTGATGCAGATAATTTTACATTAGATACCGAAAGCAAATACGATGGTTTTGATTTAAGAACTACAATAATGAAAAGAACTAGTGATGCTGATTTAGACAATGGTACATCAGATGATTTAGATTACACATCTAAAAGTGATATGAATCTTTATCAAGTTGGTAGTAAAATTGATAACTCATTAGGTTTTAGTAATTTTACATTCTCTAGAACAGAGTATGATAGAGAGTATGTTAATGGTAGTGAAATTGACACATATGATTCTAATTCAAATACTTTTATTTTCACTAACACGATACAAAATGAAGAAATTGATTTTACACCAGGAATTGAATATGAACAGTTTGACGGCACATTCAATAACACAGGGTCATACACATCATCTGTAGATAAAGAAGGAAATAATACATCTGTATTTTTAAACAGTAATGTCAATGTTGGAGAAGACTTTTTATACTCAATAGGTATAAGATATGATAATCCAAGTTTGTTTGGCGACTACACAACTTATAGATTAGGTGGAGTATACACTTTAACAAATAATTTTAAACTAAAAAGTAATTACACGACAGCAGTAAAAACACCTACGTTATATGAACTGTATGGAGCAGACAACTTTGGCTATAACGGTAACCCAAATCTTTTACCTGAAGAGGCACAAACTATTGATATAGGATTTGAATACAAGTTTAACAATCATTCATTAGACTTTGTATATTTCGATACAGACTTAGATAATATGATTACATATGGTAACAGCACATATTCTAATGCCTCAGGAAAATCTAACAGACATGGTGCTGAAATAAAAACAACATCAGTAATAAATGAAAATATATTTCTTAGAAATGGTTTGACTTGGACGATTGCACAAGACAGTGATGACAAACAAGTCACGAGAAGACCTAGATGGCAATCATTTTCAGCAGTTGATTGGATACTAGGTGATTCAACCAATTCACTTGAATACGTGTATATGGGAGAACACTTGGATATTGATTCATCGACTTATGCTACAATTACCAAACCAGCAGTAGGTGTAGCCAACTTTCATACCACATATGAAGTAGCAAAAGATACCAATATTGTATTCTCTTTGAATAATATAACGGATAAAACGTATGAAAGACCAGATGGATACAACCAAGATGGACGTAATTTTATGTTAACCTTTAAAAAGAAATTTTAATTTTTTAGGTTGACATTTTCGTCATAAATAGATATACTAGTGTTTAATGTTAGTAATAATATTGAACACTATTATATACAAACATAGGCTAACAAAGGCTAACATAGGCTAACATAGGCAAAGGAGAAATAATATGGCAACTTTAGCAGAAATAAGAGCCAAGCTATCAGAACAAGAAACAAAACAAAAAGGTGGTAGCACGGTAGGGGATAACGCAATTTATCCATTCTGGAATATTCCAGAAGGCACAACATCAACACTAAGATTTTTACCAGACGGCAATAAAGATAATACATTCTTTTGGCAAGAAAGAGCTATGATCAAATTACCATTTCCTGGTATTAAAGGTTCACAAGATACAAAACCTACTCTAGTACAAATTCCTTGTATGGAGATGTTTAATGAACCATGCCCAATTTTATCTGAAGTAAGGACTTGGTTTAAAGATCCTGCATTAGAAGACATGGGAAGAAAGTATTGGAAAAAAAGAAGTTATATTTTCCAAGGCTTCGTAGTTAATTCTACACTAGACGAACAAGAAACACCGGAAAATCCAATTAGACGTTTTGTGATTAATCCGTCAATCTTTAACATTATCAGATCAGCATTGATGAATCCTGATATGGAAGACCTACCAACTGATTTAGACTCAGGTAGAGATTTTAAATTGACTAAAACACAAAAAGGTGGCTATGCAGATTATTCAACATCTACTTGGTCGTTTAAAGCAAGATCATTGAGTGAATCAGAAAGAGGTGCTATAAACCAGTATGGTTTGTTTAATCTTTCAGACTTTATGCCAAAGAAACCTTCAGCAGAAGAACTTGGTGTAATGCAAGAAATGTTTAAAGCATCTGTAGATGGTGAACTGTATGATCCAGATAGATTTGGTCAATACTATAAACCAGCAGGTTTTAATTCTAGAGGTGGAAACACATCTAGCTCTGCTAGTACAACAACAGTTGAAACTCCTGTTGCTACTACACCTGCCCAACCTGTACAAACAGAAACAGTACAACCAGCAGTAGCTACCCCGGTAGCACCTGAACCTGCACAGGTGACTGTTAATGAAACAGTAACAGCAACGGCAACTGACACAGCTAAACCGGCCGCTGGCGTATCAGCAGACGACATTTTAGCAATGATCAGAAGTAGACAAGCTAACAAATAAAAGTGAAAATGTATTCAAGTGGAGAAGTATTAATTTATTTCTCCACAAGAATAGTAAGGAGATATTATGGTAAGACCATTTGATGTAAGTAAATTTAGAACAAGTTTAACAAAAAGTATACAAGGAATCTCTACAGGTTTTGATTCTGATCCTACAGATTGGGTATCAACTGGAAACCACACACTTAATTATTTGATTAGTGGAGATTTTAATAAAGGAGTACCGCTAGGTAGGGTAACAATGTTGGCAGGTGAATCAGGCTCAGGTAAGAGTTTGATTGCATCGGGTAATCTTATTGCCAATGCACAGAAACAAGGTGTTTTTTGTATAGTAATTGATTCAGAGAATGCACTTGATGAATCATGGTTACAAGCACTGAACGTAGACACATCACCAGACAAGCTTCTAAGAATTAGTGTAGCAATGGTAGACGATGTTGCTAAAATTATTAGTGATTTTATTGTAAATTACAAAAAAGATTACGAAGAAAAACCAAGTAGTGAAAGACCAAAAGTTTTATTTGTTGTTGATTCATTAGGTATGTTATTGACACCAACGGACAGAGACCAATTTCAAAAAGGCGAAATGAAAGGTGACTTAGGAAGAAAAGCTAAATCATTGACAGCACTTATTAGAAATTCTGTAAACTTAATTGGTGCTTTAAATATTGGTTTAGTTTGTACTAACCATACGTATGCATCACAAGATATGTTTGATCCAGATGATAAGATATCAGGTGGTCAAGGTTTTATCTATGCAAGTAGTATTGTTGTAGCAATGAAAAAACTAAAACTCAAAGAAGATGAAGACGGTAATAAAACAAGTGAAGTACATGGTATTAGATCAGCTTGTAAAGTTATGAAAACTAGATTCAACAAACCATTTGAAGGTGTACAAGTCAAAATTCCATATGAATCAGGCATGGATCCTTATAGTGGACTTATTGATCTATTTGAGAAAAAAGGTTTATTTGTTAAGCAAGGTAATAGACTAAAATATATTGATAGGCTAGGCAAAGAACATATACACTTTAGAAAACAATGGACTAGCGAGAAGTTAGATTTAGTTATGGCTGAGTTTAATGAATCGATGTCAAAATTAACTACAGGAGAAGACACAGAAAATGATGACTCAGACAGAAATAGAGCTTCTAGTCGAGACATGGCAGAAACTGAGTAACTATGTTCCTGTAAAGGATAGGTTAGATGCCGCTAAAGCCTTTGTAATATTATTAGATGAGTATGGGTTAGATGATCAAGCTCAACAAGAGTTTAAAGATGTTGACGATTATCTAGCTGATGCTATTGATGAATATTATCAAGATACAGATGATGAAGAAGACTACTCAGAAGATTATGGTAGTGATTCAGAAAGTGACGATTATTAATGGCAAAATGGTATAATACAGTTTCACAAAACTTGAGCAAACTTCCTGATTGCATAGACTACTTTGAAGATCAATTGGAAGAAGCTAGAGTGGAAACAGGTATGAAAGGAAATATTGAGAAGAATGCTAGTAATGTTCCTGGAATAGTAGAACATAGATTTAATCAACTACAAGAAATTGAAGCTATTTTAGAATTTCTAAATATTAAACTAAGACAAGTAAAAAGCAAGTATTATAGAACATATTTAGAAAACTATCAGAGAGCTTTGACGTCAAATGATGTAAAAAACTATATTGAAGGTGAACAAGAAGTAGTAGATACTTCTAATTTGGTAAATGAATTTGCATTATTACGTAATAAGTTTTTAGGATTGCTAAAAGCTATTGATTCAAAGCAGTTTCAAATTAATAACATTGTAAAATTAAGGGTAGCAGGTTTAGATGATGCTGAATTATTTGCAAAAAAATAATTTTGTGTTATAATAATACATGAGAATTATAACTTTTATAATAATATTATTGATAATACCTATATTGTTTTGGACAACTGATTTGATAGAAGATCCGCCTAAACAACAAAGTAAAAAAGTTGAAACATTTATTAAAACAGAACATTCTGTAATAGAAGTAGTAAAGTATAAGGATCATAAGCATAAGTTTATTCATACAATAAAAAAATGTTTAGATAAAATAGAAGAAGATATGCCGAAAGATAAACTAATACCGACTGCATTAATAATAGCTCAAGCGGCACATGAGTCAGGTTGGGGAACATCTAGATTTGCCAAAGAAGCATACAATATTTTTGGCATTCGTACTTGGGATAAAAACGAGAAGCAAATAAAAGCTAGAGGCAATCCGGACGCAAAATGGGGAATAAAAGTTTTTAGTGACTGGTGTGACTGCACAGCATACTATTATGATTTGTTAAATCGTCATCCAGCATATGAAGGTTTTAGAACAGCTAGAGGAATGATGTTGAAATTTGAAGAAAGAGCAGATGCTATAACACTAGCAAAATTTCTAACTGAATTTAGTGAACTAGGACAGACATATACACGAAGAATTGAAAATACAATACATCAATTAAATGAGAAATATCTAGATGAGCACGGCAATATTAAAAATTAAAGACGAAGTAAACGTCAAATTTGAAGGTCTAGATGTATCTACTAGACGTAAAATTTCTGATAAGTTAAAGTTTTTTGTACCGTATGCATATCATTTACCCGCATACAAGCTAGGTAGATGGGACGGCAATATACGTTTTTGTGATATAGGTGCAAGAACTTATTTAAATTTGCTAGATAGGATATTACCCATCATTGAAGAAAATGGATATGAAATTAAAATTGAAGATTATAGGAAAAATATAGAAATTTCTTTTGATAAAATTGATAATCAATATTTTTCTGATAAAGTATGGCCAGCAAATCATCAGTTGGCAGGTGAACCAATTATATTAAGAGATTATCAAGTACAAGTAATCAATGATTACATCAGCGATCCACAAAGTTTACAAGAAGTAGCCACAGGTGCAGGTAAAACAATTATAACAGCCGCATTATCTAAAATGTGTGAAAAATTTGGAAGAACGATTGTAATTGTTCCTAATAAATCACTTGTTACACAAACAGAAGCAGATTATAAAACAGTTGGTTTAGATGTTGGCGTATATTTTGGAGAACGTAAAGAGCTAGGACATACTCATACTATTTGCACTTGGCAAAGTTTAAACAATTTAAACAAGAAATCAAAAAAATCAGAAGCTGATTTTCCTATTGATGAGTTTTTAGATAATGTATCGTGCGTTATGATAGATGAGGTACATATGGCACGTGCAGACGTGCTTAAAACGTTATTAACGGGGCCTTTTGCTAACATACCTATTAGATGGGGACTAACAGGTACGATACCAAAAGAGGAATTTGAACAAATAAGTTTAGAAGCATCAATTGGTAAAGTATCAAACAAGCTGTCGGCAAAAGAATTACAAGAAAAAGGTGTTTTAGCAAATTGTCATGTTAATATTATACAAACACAAGACATGAGATCATTTAGAAGCTATCCAGAAGAAGTAGCATATCTGGTGAGTGATACAACTAGATTACAATTTTTAAGTAATCTAATCGAAGAAATGCGTCCAGGTGGAAACACTTTGATACTAGTTGATAGAATTAAGTCAGGTGAAGCACTAGCAGACCTGATTCCAGATGCAGTTTTTATACAAGGTAAAACAAAACTAGAAGATAGAGAAGAAGAATATGGCGAAGTAGCAACAGAAAAATATAAAGTACTAATTGCAACGTACGGTGTTGCGGCTGTGGGTATCAATATACCAAGAATATTTAACTTGGTACTTGTAGAACCCGGAAAGAGCTTTGTAAGGGTAATACAAAGTATTGGAAGGGGCATAAGAAAAGCAGAAGATAAAGATCATGTACAAATTTGGGATATAACTTCTAAATGCAAGTATTCAAAAAGACATTTAACAACAAGAAAAAGGTTTTACAAAGAAGCCAATTACCCGTATACTGTAAGTAAGGTAAACATATGAAAATTTTAACACCGGATAATCGTAGTTATAATCTAAACAAAGTTCCTGAACTTGTTGACGATCTTCAATACTGTGTATTAGATACTACAAATCCAAAAAATATTGATTTCTTTTTTATTCCATTAATTTTTTTAGAGTCATTTAATGCACCTAGTATGGTATTAGAAGTAAAAGGTCAGAATATTCAGATGCCAATCGATTGGAGCATAATGGTAATTGAAAGAGAACTAGGACAATGCGAAATGGTTCCACTAACAAGTTTAAATGATAGAGGATTTGAAGTATTAACAATGAATCCACTAACAACAGGACTAATAAAATCAGCAGAAGTAAAAGTAGTAAATGTGTTTCAGGAAGTTAAATGGTATTTTCCAAAACTTAAATTTGGACATATTATTTCTGTTCCATTAGATGACGGAGAAAACCCAGACTGCTTGTATTTTGCAAAAGATATTAACCAATTACCAGATACAATGGACGTAGGATCTTTCTTTTAATGGCAAAAAAACAATTAAACTTAAATCAAATGTTATACAATATTGATATTGGTAATATGAGTTGGTATGATAGCTTAGATGAGGAAGAAAGAAAATCGTTTTCTCCTTATGTAGCTATGCGTTTTGTGTCAAGTATTAAAGGAAACAAATATTTACAAGAGTCATATATTGAAAATATCAATGAATTTTGTAATAGAGATTTTTCTACGTTGCAGAAACATCATGATACTAGTAGATTATTTTGGAAGCTATTATGTTTATGTGGATCGGGTAAAAAAATGTTTCATCCATGGCTCAAAGCACCTAAAGGAAGTAAACGTAAGAAAGGAAAAGTAGAAGAATTTTTGGCAGAAGTTTATCCAAATGCAAAAAACGATGAGCTACAATTACTAAAATCTACATTAACAAAAAAAGAAATTTCACAGTTAGCCAAAGATGCTGGATATTCAGATAAGGATATTAAATTAATAAAATGATTGATAAAAAACAACTAGACAGAATTGAGAAAAAGCTAGACAAATTGGAAAAGAAACTTGATAATCATATTGAAGAAATATGGACAGTTTATAAACCTATAAAAGAATTGTTAAAAAAGCTAGAAAGATTTAGATTATGGTAGAAACAAACGATAGAACACAGAAAGAAATAGAAGATAATATTAATCATATAATCGAAACAAAGATTCAACCAGGAGTTGATGAGCATGGTGGTGTTGTAAAACTTGAAAACTTTGATATTAAAACAGGAACGGTTACTATGCTAATGAGTGGTTCATGTTCGGGATGTGCAAGTAGTACAGCTACATTAAAAATGGGTATTGAAAATATGTTAAAACATTATGTACCAGAAGTCAAATCAGTGCAAGGAGTAGATGATCCTAATTTTAATGATCCTTATTATAAAAATGAATATAGTTCGTGGCAACCACCAATGTCATATGATGAAATGATAGACGAACTAGAACAGATTGAAAAGAAAGATGAATAGTTTATGAAAGAACACTTAATGGTACAACAACAAGTTAAAACTG
>MDTD01009231.1_pt1 | contig 28760 bp, 32 predicted proteins | sample 811221 | NCBI WGS metagenome assembly MDTD01 (sample SAMN05326646, study PRJNA326480) | marine metagenome | isolation source: seawater | place: Pacific Ocean: South West | collected 2011 | reverse complement strand
GGCATGATCAGATGCAACTATATCTACAGTACCATCATCTATAGCACGCCATAATGCATCCTGATGTTCTTTTTCTCTTATAGGAGGATTTTGTTGTGCTAGCGTGCCTAATTTTTCATAACATTCTGGTGCATGCATTGTTAAATGATTTGGAAGCACTTCTACGGTTGTGGTGTCCTTATTGTCACGTAGAAAATCCATCTCATCTGCTGTTGTTATATGCAGAACATGAATATGTCTATTATGTTTTTTTCCTAGAGTAACTACTCTTCTAGTTGCATTTAAAGCGCTTTCAACATTTCTCCATTTACAATGCATTCCTACATCATTGCTGTCTTTTAAGATTGTTTTCATATTCTCATTCATTATGAATTCATCTTCGGCATGAACTGCTATTACTCTTCTGCCATTAGCCACTACAGCTTCAACCTCTTCATCTGTTGCAGAAAGAAGATTTCCTGTACTTGATCCCATAAAAATTTTAATTCCACATACTCCTGGTAATTTTTCCCATTCAGGTAAATTCAGGGAGTTTTCATGTGTACCTCCAAAATAAAAAGCAAAATCAGTGTAAGCTGTATCTATTCCCCGTTTAATTTTATGTTCTAATGCTTCTGGAGTTGTTGTGAGTGGATTTGTATTAGGCATTTCAAATATACCTGTAATTCCTCCTAGTGCTGCGGACATTGTGCCTGTTTCAATTGTCTCTTTGTGTTCTCCACCAGGCTCTCTAAAATGACATTGTGTATCAATTAAACCAGGAAAAATAAAAAGATTTGAACAATCTAAAAATTTATCTGAGTTAACTATATTCCCGATGAAGACAATTTTATCTTCTTTGATTCCAATATCAGCTTTCTCTCTTCCTGAAGGTAAAAAGACTGTGCCATTTTTAAGAACCAGATCAAATTTGGACATAGAATGATTATACCTATAGATTATGAATTTCTTTTACTCTCAAAGAATTTTTTTAGTAGATTACCAGTTTCTTCAGCAAAGCAATGAGAAATAACTTCAGGAACTTTTAAATTTGAATGATTATATATTTTTGGACCATTAATAACTCCTCCTCCCTTCTCGTCTTCAGCTCCAAAATACAGTCTTCTAATATGAGTTTTTGCTATTGCAGTAGCACACATGGGGCAAGGCTCAATACTCACATAGATATCATGCATAGTTAATCGATTTGTAGATAATTTATCTAAGGCTTTGTTTAAGGCTAAAATCTCAGCGTGATCCAAAACAGAATCTCCATTTACAGCTTCGGAAATAATTTCATTTGATAAACTATCAACCACAATCGCTGCTATAGGAATATTATTGTTATTTAAATTATCTTTAGCTAATTTCATAACTCTATTCATAAAATTTGTAGAGTTTTTGCTAAGCATCTATTAGGAAGGGGTTGGTAGATCTTTCATGACCTATTGTTGTATTTGGTCCATGGCCGCAAAAAACTTGATAATCATCATCGAGAGTGAACAAATAATTCTTGATTGAATCAATTAAATCTTGATGATTTCCCTTGGGTAAATCTGTACGTCCAATAGATCCATTAAACAAGATATCACCTCCGATTATTTTCTTAGCTTTATGGTTTACTGCTATTACGTGGCCAGGTGAATGTCCAGGACATAATAATATTTGTAACTTTTGAGATCCGAAGCTAATCGAATCATTATGATTTAGCCATTTTGATGGAATAAAATTTTCTGTTTTCATTCCATACATTTGTCCTTGAATTTCTAAAACGTCAAGTAAAAACTTATCGTCTATATGAGGACCGATAATTTCAAGATCTAACTCTCTTGCAAGCTCTGCAGCTCCACCTGCATGATCAATATGTCCATGTGTTATAAAAATATATTGAGGTTTTAAATTGAGATTATTGCTTACATTTATAAGCTTATCTATTTCATCGCCTGGATCTACAAAAATAGATTCTTTAGTTGTTGTGCAATAAGCTATTGGTGCATTTTGAAAATAAGGTGATACTGGGGTATTTATTACTTCCATTAACTTCTGAAGATAATTTTTTCATCATCAAACATAATATATGTAATGTAGATTGCTATACAGCAATAAACGACTGTTGACCCTAAAGCGCTGCAATACAAAAGCCAATTAGTGTTTTCAGCAATTAATGAGTTAGTTAATAATGCCAAGTTATAACAAGGAATCAATGATCCAACAAAATCCAACTCAAGTCCTGGATTAAACAGGGGTATGTAAGCCGGTAGAAAGAAAACAATAACTAAGTTTCCTAATAATAAGCCTGCTTCTTTAGTATTCTTTGAATATACTGAGACAGCAAGTAATAATGCTCCCATTAATATACTCAAAGGTATGATAAGACCAAAGATTCCCAAAAAAGCAATTGGATTGACTAATGATGATAATGTATCAAATAAACTCTCCGGTATGGAGTTAGCATAGAAAAAGAAAATTATTAAAAGAGGAATAATAAAACCTAATAAAGAAAATGTAGCTGTTAATACTGCTGAAGCAGTAACAGAAAACATTTTTCCAATAATTATTTCTAACGATGAAATATTAGTTGAAATTAAGGTCTCCATTGTGCCACGTTCTTTTTCTCCAGCACCTAAGTCAATTGCTGGATACATAGAACCTGTAATTACGTACATAACAAAGAAGAACGCGAGAATACCTCCAAAAAATGATCCAGCTGCTTCTTTTTCTGAAGTTAAATCTTCTTCTAAGACTTCTATTGGATTAATGAACTCTTCATCCAGATTTAGACTTGATAACCTTTCTAACCTTTCATCGTTTTCATAATTATCAATAATATCCTCGGCCAAACTTTTTGCTTGGGAAAATGTATCAATATTTTTTGAATAGATTGTGACGGTTGAACTAATATTGTCATTTATATTTTGTTTGAATAAATCATCTATAACTATTCCAATTTCTGAATCATCATTTGTTACCGAATCAATAACATCTTGGGTAGATTCATATTTACTTATATTTAGTCTCTCAGCTTCATCAAATTTAGTAATCAATTCCGTATTATTTACGTCGTAAATGGCTACATCATAATCTTTCTTGCTTTCTTCAATTGCTATTGAGCTTATATACCAAACTATGCCACCAATAAGTAAAGGTGTTAAGAAAGTTGGTACTACTACCGTTTGAATAATAGTTTTAGTATCTCTGAAGAGATGTCGTATTTCTTTTATAAGTAAGGTTTGCCATTTAGTCATCAACCATCTCCATAAAAATTTCAGTAAAAGATTTATTAGGGTCTAGATTTTGAAACTCCTTATTATTTCCATCGAAAACTTTTTTGCCAGATTTCATGACAATTATATGGTCTGCAATATCTCTTACCTCGTTTAATTGATGAGTGGAAAAAATTAAAGTTTTTCCAGATTCTTTTATCGATTTAATTAGGTCAACTATTACCGATTGACCTGTAACATCTACTCCTGTAGTTGGTTCATCTAAAATAACTAGATCAGGGTCATGAATCAATGTTCTAACTATGGATGTTTTTTGTTTCATCCCAGTACTTAAATCTGAAACTCTTTTTAACAAATAATCATTCATCTCTAATTGGGCGAATAATTTTTCCGCTCGAGGTATATAAATATCTTCTGGTATTTGATTGAGTTCAGCAAAAAATCTGATTGTTTCAATAACATTTAAGCGATCATATAAAGACGTATTATTAGTCATGTAGCCAATTTTTGATTTAATTTTTTGCTTATCTTTACGAACGTCTAATGAATCTATTAGTGCTGTGCCTTTAGATGGTGAAAGCATGGCTGCAATCATTCTTAATGTTGTTGTTTTCCCACATCCATTTGGGCCTAAAATACTTACTACACTGCCTTTAGCTACTTTAAAATCTAATGAATCTACAGCCCAGAAAGGTTTCTTTTTTTTACCAAATAAACCTTTTTTTTCAGTTGGAACTTTAAATTGTTTTGATAAATTTTTTACTTCAATCATTTTTAGATTCTGGGATTTTAATAAACCCTGTTAAAAACATTAAAGATAATATCACTATTGTTGCTCCTACAATATCCCCAATAACAAATCTAATAGTCATTAAGGGGTCAAGAATTTCATAGGTGTATAGATAATATGCACCATTACCAACACCATTGATTAATGCTGACACTAAGATAAATAAGGTAACATGCTTCCAGTCTGTATTTCTAAGAACTCTTTTAGATTTAAGATCAACATCAAGTAATTTAAATGCTCCCCAAGATATAAGTATTGCAGTGCTACTTATTAGTGCACCATAAATTGTTGTGTATTGTAATTCTCCTATATAGTTTGTAGCTATAAACTCAGAAAAATATATAGCTGGGATAGCTTTACCACCAAAAAATAGTACAGGCAAGACTCTTGCAGCATGCGGAAGAAATGCCAGACTCCCAAACCCTGTAGCACCCTGTTCCACAGGCTGAACCAAGAAGAGCCAAATAACCCATACTAAAAAATAAAAAAAACATGTGTAAATCGATAATTCAAAAAATTTAGGCATAATTTAATTTATATTTGTGGAACTACAAAAAACGATCTTTTATCTTTATCAGAGTTTTGTATGGAAATAATACCTGCTTTGACTAATTTTCTTATAGCTTTGTAAACTGTAGAACGAGATTTATGTGATACCTCTACTGCTTTTAACATAGAGCATGAACCATTTAATTCATGTTCTCTGACTATCATAAGAAACACGTGAGCTTCAGTAGGGTTTATATCCCTTAGACCAAGATCTTTTTGCATATTAATGAGCATTTCTGCTAGATTTGCGAGCTCTTTGGTAACTTTAGACATCTTTTATTTATATTACACTAATTGATTAATCAAAATTGAATAGATATTGAAATTTCATATAAATTTGTGAACTTTCATTTTCCCAAGTTCCAGCAATATCCTCTCTATTGAATGTTCCTCCAAAATAAAAAATAGTTGCTGAATCAGGTTGCCATTGAAAAAGGGCTTGAAGATAAGAGTCTTGATTAAAATTATTATATTCATAGTTAAGTTTTACAAAAGAATTCTTATTAAATTGGTATGTAGTTTTCACTGATCCAATGTAGCCTGAGAAAAAATCTTCGCCTGTAATTTTGCTAGTTAGTTCACTTTGTCTGATATTTGCACCAACAAATAATTGATCTGTTACATTTATCCACGCATTGGCAGAGAAGTTTTTTCTATCTCCCAGTTCAGGCACTGAAATATTTCTAGCTATAGCATCACCCCAGTCATTGCTAACTTTGAAAAATACTTTTGGTGTGCTGTAATTAATATCAATTCTATATTCATAAGTGTCATTAAATACATAATCATCAAATTGAAATTTATTCCAAGTTTCAGCCCTAAGCTCGACTTCAAATGCGTTATTGAACTCTATTTTTGATCCAATTCTTGTCATTTGTCCAAGAACATCATTTTGATAATTCTTCATAATGACACTTGCTCCATCGAATCTTACAAATTTAAAAAGTCCATCAGATCTGTATTTATAATCTCCACTGACAGAGTGTTTCTTCCAGTTATTCTCATTTGTAAAACCTAAATCTGTTCTAAAGTCAGGAGATTTAGTTTCAAATTCATAATTCCATCCCCATTTTTCGGTGTTACTTCTAAAAGTAAATCTACCGCCATAGCCTGAAAATGATTCTCCATCTAAAGCATAGGTATGATTTTTTGTGCCATTCGTTGTTGTAATTGCATCGCTTATTGGTTCATCTGTTTCACTTTTGGCTATTTCAAATGAAGCTGAATATTGTTTGTCTAAAATAATGTATCCTCGAGATGAATATAATAATCCTGAACCACCACCATCGTATGATCTATTGGTTGAAAGAAAAGAAATATATTGGCCCCTATCAAGGTTATATTTGTAGCTAAAAATATTTGCATGACTTTTTCCTAGCATTGCTGAATACGATCTTTGGCTACCTGGGATGATTATCGGTGTATCTCTATCCTCAGCATCTAAGAAGTAGTAACTATGTTTATCTCCTCTATTAAAAATTTTTAGGGCGTAACTAGGATTATTTATTGATCTTGTGTAAACAGAATTTAGTCGAGACTGTAGGAAATCTCTTCCTTCATTAAAAAAAATCCGCCTTTCTTCAAACCTTAATGCTGTAGTAGAGTTAACATCAATCTTACTCTCATCTGCTTCAATCTGTGAAAAATCAGGGTTAATTGTAAATTCAAGATTATTACCACCTAGCTCATAAATTCCACCTAGAGATATTTCAGATTCAGGAGGATTTCTTTTCATTTCACCTAAATCATTTCTTTCTGAAGATGAATTAGCTGTAATTGAAGGGATTAGACGTTTTTTAGATTTTTTCTTTACTCCTGAGAACTCATAAAAAATATCTGATTGACATATTCTGCAACCGGCTCCTTCTATGTCTTTATTACTTAGATATCTTGTTTCATTATCATTATCATATAACTTTCTCAAAAAATATATTTTCCATTTTTGTTGATCAGCTTCAGGGAAGTCAATAGAAGTAAAAGGAATTTTTAGCTCGGCCTCATATCCATAATCGGTAAAATGTCCATTACCTTCAAATTCGACATTATAGGATGCGTCTGGCCAAAATGATGAATATTTTCGATCTCCAATGCTGCCTTTAGGATTAACACTAAATGAGACTGTATATCTACCATCAGCATAAGTATCAATACCAATATCGACAAAATCATTAAGATAATAAATAGAATCTCTACTTCTTATCCTAGCTCTCGTATTGTTTTGATTGCCATATGCTTTAAATCCAACATAAAGATAATTATCATCATGGGTAATAAATGCTTCTGTTTTATATTTTGCTGGAGTATTGTATCCAGGTTCTACCTCATAGGGAATTAAGTACTTTTCTGCGTTAATCCATTCATCATCATTCACATGACCATCAAAATTAATTGATGATAGTAAAATATTCGAAATAAAAATGGTAAGTAATACTTTTCTCATATAGCCCAGCTATTGCGTACCTATTATATACAAATAGATATATTAATTTCGACTAGATTTAATAGAATTAATTGCTAAATTAATAAGTTTTTTTTCACTTGAGTCTTTTAATTCTTTTAAGAGATCCTCTCCTTCCTTTAGATATTTAGTGGAATCAGGCCAGGGACCAGTTTCACTGAATCTTGTTTGAACTAAATTCTTACAATGTTGAAGATATTGAATATCGATTTCTGAAGGAAACTCTTGTGCACAAATACGTATGGCAAAATCTTTGTATCTTTCGTCTTCAAATGAATTAGCAATGTTTAGTTTTTCACTGAGCGATTCTGCACTATGGAAATTCATCATTCTATCTTTATCTATTTTGGTTGGAAATCCTCCAGAATAAAGTTGTTCCTCATTATATGAATTAGCGTATATAGGTTTTTCAATGTCATTATAGATTTCATTTATTTTAAGAATAAAATCAGGGTTATTTCGAAGTATTTCTGCCCTTTTTGAATATTGAGCATTCTCTTTAGGTAATAGATTATCTTTTTCTAATGTATTTGCACAAATACTTGGAATTGATTTATTTATTCCAATTACTTTAAATGGTGACTTTTTTTTATCTTCAATGAGATCTCTAAGTTCTTGAATGTTAAGATCAAAATAATCTTCAGGATCATTAATTAAATTGAAAATTATTGTTTGATTTTTGGCTTCCTCTGTAACAAGTGCTGTAAATGGTATAGATCGAATAGTTTTATTTGAAGGTATGTATGTACATAAATAATGTAGTTGATTTGTAATTAAATGTTCAAATAGACCAAACTTAGAAGTAGTGGTGATAAATTCATTGTAAAAATTTGGTAATGAACATTTAATTTCATTAAGTATTTGTTTCAAATACTCACAATCTTCAAGTGCATCATGTGCATTTGCCGTATTAATTTTAAATATTTCAGCAAAATGCTCTAGCTTTAATGAGATAGAGTCATCTTTATAAGGTACTGGGAATCTGTTTCGATAAAAAAAGGCAATTACATACATCTTCAAAAGAATATCTAATCTGGAGTTACCATTTGTATTGGTTAAATATGGATCTAATAGATTCCAATAGAACTGCCTTCTCATAATTTCTTCATCAAAACGAATACCGTTATATGAAATAAAGATAGATTCACTTGATGATGACCATAAAGACCATTTATTAAATACATTTTTTATCATTTGATAATGATTAATATCTGAATTGAAAATTTCCTTCTTTTTGTTTACTAATAGTGCTTTTGGCGTTATCAAAGTCCATGGCAAAGGAGCACACATCAAGCTAAATGAATCTATTTTTTCTAATGAGGAGTTAGTTAAAATCGAGCCTATTTGTATGGCTTGAATATAATTTAATTCTTTAACAGATGAAGTTTCAGTGTCATAGAAGATAAAATTATTCATTTATTTGTAATGATTCATAAAGTTCGTGATAACCACCAATTAGCTCTTCATTTTTGAATATAACTGGTAATGTTTTCATTGATGGGGCATTTAGTTGCATTTCTTTAAAAAACTCGATTTCTTCATCAATTTTCTTTACTACATAAGACATATTTTTGGCTTCAAGCAGAGCAATTGCTCTAACACAATAAGAGCAATTTTTTTTCGAATAAACAGTATATTTAATCAACAGTTGATGTCTCTGGTGAGTCAATTTTTTCTTGATTTGTATCGTCTGCACCTTTTTGTCTTTTTATAGATGTTCCATCTTTATAGCATATATAAAGTGGTTGGCCAGTACGGTCATAATCTACTGTTGCGAAAGAACAGTCTTCTTTAAGTTCAGTTATTTTTTTTTCTCTTTCTTCACCAAAAGAATTATTTTCTACAGACGAGCAACTGACCATGAAAAATATTAAAATGAATTTAGTTAGAATATTAATTTTAAACATGACTAAGATTTTAACAATTGATCAAGGTACTACAAGCTCTAGATCTATAGTTTTCGACTCTAATGCAGATGTTGTTGAAATGTCTCAACATGAATATCCATTAATATATCCTCAGGATGGTTGGGTTGAAATAGATCCAGACACTTTAATCAGATCAGTTATTGATTCATTAAGTGAGGTTAGTCTTGATGATATAGCTTCAGCTGCAATCACAAACCAAAGAGAAACAACAATTATTTGGGAACGAGATACAGGAAAGCCGATTTATAACGCAATAGTTTGGCAAGACAGAAGAACTAATGATTTCTGTTTATCTTTTGGTGATAAAAAAATACATACGGAAATAGCTAAGAGAACAGGTTTGATCTTAGATCCCTATTTTTCTGCAACAAAAATCAAATGGATATTAAATAATGTAGAAGGAGCATATAAAAAAGCTAAAGATGGAAAACTATGTTTCGGAACAGTTGATACATATTTAATGTACATCTTATCTAATAAAACCATTCATAAAACAGATATTACTAATGCATCAAGAACAATGTTATTTAATATAAATACATTAAGTTGGGATAACTATTTATTAGATTTATTTGATATTCCTGAATCAATTCTTCCTGATGTATGTAATTCAGATGCATCATTTGGAGTTTTATCTGATTTCAATAATATCAATATAAATGCCGTATTAGGCGATCAACAGGCTGCTCTCTTTGGTCAAGGATGTTTACAATCTGGTAATTTAAAAAGTACATATGGAACTGGGTGTTTCTTGATGGCTAATGTTGGTACCAAACCAGTGTTTTCTAAAGAAGGTCTATTAACAACCATAGGGTTTAGCTTTAATAAAGAAGTTCATTATGCTATTGAAGGAAGCATATATTCTGCAGGAACCATAATTCAATGGTTAAGAGACAATTTAGAATTTTTTCCTAAAAGTCCAGATTCTGAAAATTATCTAAACATTAATGCTAACAGTAATGGGGTTTTTTTCATTCCAGCTTTTACTGGTTTGGGAGCTCCGTACTGGGATTCTAATATAAGAGCAAGTTTTCAAGGAATAACAAGAGATACATCAAAAGAGGATTTAATTAATGCTGCTTTTAATTCAATCTCATATCAGACTAAAGATATTGTAAATTGCTTAAAAAGAACAAATATTGAAGTTAATTCATTAAGTGTTGATGGTGGGATGGCATCAAATAAAACTTTTGTTACCCATATTGCTAATATCTTAAATATTCCAATTCAAGTACCTAAAAATACTGAATCAACAGCAAAAGGCGTAGCATGTTTAGCTGGAATAACTACTGGATTAATTGATGATGATTCAATTAGAAATCAAGAAAAAACTTTATACAATCCTCAGAGTGATTTGAATAAATCTATGGAATTAGGTTATAAAGAATGGAAAAAATTAGTTAGTAAAGATATTTCCTCATAGCCATTTTTTAGTTTTAGCTGAATAATCTTTCCACTTATCATCAAAAATCTCTGCTAACTTTTTTTCCTCATGGGGTATCCAGGTACTTTGGATAATAGTTACAAATAATACTGGAATTAATAAAGCTGAAAGTGATTGCATCAAAAAAGCAGTTGCAAGAAGTATTCCTGCCATGCCTAAATAAATCGGGTTTCTGCTAAATGAAAACGGTCCTGAAGTAACTAGTTTTTCCGGCTCACCATCTGGTACATATGTAGTTTGATATGTATGTAGTTCTTTAAATGCATAAGCAATTATCGTAAGAGAACAAATTAGTAATATTAGGCCAAGAAATAAGCTTAGATTTAACTCTAGAGGCACTAAAAAATTAAGCAAAATCTGTATGGCAATACATGCAAGAGCAATTATTGGAGGGTAGCTAAATTTCATTAATGATTAGTCTAACAGTTTTCTGAATAAAAAAAGCCCTTCATTGCTGAAGGGCCAAGTGAAACTGTCTTCCTATTCTATGAAAGGTAAAAATATGAATTGAAAGTCTATTTCACAACTCCAATGGTATAGGCAAGCATCAAAAACATTGAATTATCATCATCTGTTGCAAGGGTGGAATATGACAACTCAATTCCTTTAATTTCTGCTTGCCCCCCATTTAATTTTACGTGGATCATTAATTAAAAAGTCTTAGTTAATGAAACTCTTGCATTCAGTGGTTCACCTACCGAAGCTTGGTGAGTACTGTGTGAATGCGGGAAATAAAGTTCGTCTGTTAAATTTTCAACATTTAATCTCAGAACTAAATCTTCAGCTACATTCCAGTACGCTGCAAAATCAAATCTAGTGTACTCAGGTAATATAAGAGTACTATTATCTTTGATATGCGATTCACCTTGTTGAGTTACTCCAAATGCCCAACCAAAGTTCTCATCGACTTGGTATTTTGCAAATAATGAGAATGTATGATCAGGAACTTCTCTAGCAACTCCGCCAGAGCTAGTAGTACCATCTAAAGAGCTATATCCAACTGCTAGTTCTAGTTTATCGCCAACTTGACCTCTCAGTTCTAGCTCTATTCCATCAACTTGCAGCCCTCTTATTTCCGAGTTCTCACCAGTAACATTATCGTATGTTGCTTTGGTTTGTTCGCTATCGAAAATAGCCGCTGTAAAACTTAGGGTATCTGTAACAGCAACTTTTACACCGATTTCTGTGCTTTCAAAAACATCAGGATCTAATCTTGCAGCAGTTGCATCTAGCTTTTTAAATTGCTCGCCTGATCTCGGTAAGAAACTTTCACTATAGCTTACATATAAAGAAACACTATCTTGTGGCTTATATATAACACCAGCTCTTGGAGAAAATCTATCATCTGTTCTTGATTCAGATGTACCATTTTTTATATCATCAACTGTAATATCAAAACTATCTAAACGACCTCCTATTAAGACTTTTACGTTATCAGTAAGGTCCATCTGGTCCTGAATAAATAATGATGTAACAGATATATCTGACTCTGTTTTACTCTTCAATGAATTTGTAAAGTTTACAGCAGTAGCTATTCCAGCTGAATTAACAGTGAAGTCCATAGGTCTTGAAATATTAAAGACTTCATTATCATCATTTGTAGTTGACCAGTTAGTATCATAACGAAGGTTTTTGTTTTCTGTATTGATTAATTCAGCACCGAATAAGATAGTGTGAGTTACAGATCCTGTTACGATCTCGCTAACTATGTTCCCTGAGACAATAAAGTTATCTCGCTCAGTAGGATCTAGATAACCATCCATTGTTACTAGAGTTCCATCATAGCCAGATGCATATAAATTTTGATACATTTTTTCAAAGCTACTAGACTGAATTGCAAGATTACCCTTTCTGGTCTCAGAAAACTTGTGACTTACATTTGCACGCATAATATTTGCTTCCAAAGTAGTTACATTAATATCTTCATCACCAAATACGATATTGCTAAGTGATTCATCAGGTGCATTATTGATAGTTGGTATACCTCTATCAATAAACCTTTCATGATCAGCATATTCATATGAGAGATCAACAGTAGTTTTGTCGCTTAATGCGATAGTGACTGTAGGATTCATCCCAAATCTATCGCCCTCATAAAAGTCTCTGTGGTTTTCTAAAGCATCGCTGTGTATGTTAAAACGAAGTGCGGTATTGTCACCAGTTTGAACGTTATAATCTGCTGCAAAATCAAGAGCTCCAAATGAATCAACACCAAGGTCATAACCGCCAAACATTTCGCCTAATACTGCTTTCTTGGTGACACGATTGATAATACCACCGGTTCCACCACGACCGAATAAAAGAGCGTTCGGACCTCTTAGTATTTCAACCTGTTCAACATTATATAGCGAACGATAGTACTGAACATCATCTCTAACTCCATCTAAGTAAAAGTCAGCTGTTGATCTTACGCCTCTAAAAACAACTGCATCTCTATGTCCTTCACCTTGTGATGTGTTTACACCTGGAGTAAAGCGAATAATGTCCCCTATTTCTCTAAAACCCTGTGATCTAATGTCATCATCGGTAACAATCGTGACCGTTTGTGGAACATCTAGTACTGGTACCGGGGTTTTTAGAGCATTAACTTGATCAGAATATAGAACGTTACCTTTTACGACAACTTCCTCTACTTGATCCTCAGAATTACCATCAACTTGTGCAAACATTACACCTGATAGTAGAAATAACAATTTTATTAAATTTTTCATATAATCCTTCAATATTTTAATTAATAATCGTAATGAGAATCATTCTCATTTAAGAATTATATGGTCAAGAAAAAAATATGCAAGCAATTAATGTAAAAATAAATAAGTAATATAGAATATGGAAATGCAATCATATTTGACACTCGATAAAGATAACTTTTGTGGTTATTTACCTGACATAGAGCCCCTACGTCATATTGAATCATCTGACCCAGATGTAGCCAAGCTCAAAGATCTTTCTCAATCAATCCCTAAATTACTTTTAACGAATAAAATTAGAAGCCAAGTTGATAAATTACCCTCTTCTTTCTTTTCTCAAGATCTATCTAATTATAAAGAAGATGAATTACGATTACTTAATGTGCAATTTTCTTTTTTAGCTCATGCATATGTTTGGGGAGATTTAAGTCCCTCGAAAATTTTACCTGCATCTTTAGCTGAACCTTGGGTGAGGATTTCTGAAATGCTAGGTCGACCTGCAGTGTTAAGCTATGCAAGTTACTGCCTAGATAATTGGCATAAAATTGATATTAATGAACCAATATCGCTCGATAATGTTGCGCTTAACTATAATTTTTTAGGTGGTATTGATGAGGATTGGTTCGTAACTATACATGTATGTATTGAACATGAAGCTACATTAGCCATTACTTCTGCTCTAAATATCGCTTCAGCTTTCGATAAAGATATAGTTAATAAAGATCTAGTATTAAGTGAATTACACAATATAAAGGATTCAATGATGAGAGTTAATCACATTTTTAGAAAAATGCCTGAAAAATGTGACCCTTATATTTACTACCACAGAGTTAGACCTTATATTTTTGGTTGGAAAAATAATCCAGATTTACCTGATGGTTTAATTTATGAAAATTGTTTCAATAACGAGCCTCAACTTTATCGAGGTGAAACTGGAGCACAAAGTTCAATAGTTCCAACTTTAGATGCATTATTTAATGTTGTTCATGAGAGAGATGAACTCAGAGAGTACCTGGATGAAATGCGTTTCTACATGCCTCCAGGTCATAGAGAACTAATAGATTATGCAGAAAAACATAGCAAGTTAAAAGAATTCATAAATGAGAATATGAGTTTGAAAAGAATATATGATGAATGTCTCCAAGAGGTCTCAATTTTTAGAACACAGCATCTTCAATATGCTGCAGATTATATTCACAGCCAAAATACAAAAAGCACCTTATTTGGCTCAGGCGGTTCAAAAGTAAGAGGAACTGGCGGAACACCCTTTATGAAGTATCTCAAAAAACATAGGGATGAAACTGATAAAAGTAAGATAAATCAAGAATAGAACTTAATATTATTTAAGCGTCTACAGTATGTATCTGGGTAACTGTAAGCTAAGTCATAAATTAATTAACAATAATTATTATCTCTTCAGAAAATAGAGGATCATCATGTGGTATGTGTAAATAATTGCCCATTAGAAGTCTTAATTTGTATGTTCCTTTCTTAAGGGTAATTTCAGCTTCTGTTTGACCTAAACCAAAATGTATATGATTTTCGTTAGCTGCAATTGGTTGAGATAAATCCTCTGGAAGATCGACATTGATCAATAAATGATGATGTCCAGTATTTGGAATATTGTATCCGGCCGGAGCTACACCAAAATTTGAAAGACCAAATTTGACTTTAAATGTTTCAGAAACGGTATCTCCATCTTTGGGCTCAATAAAATAAACCTGTGGATCTACCATAAGAGCTGATGCTAATAACAGTTCACTCATAATTATCTCCTATAAAAAGTAAAAAATTTTTTTTCAATTATTTTTCAGATGAAGAAGCTCTATCTCTCCAACCAGGTTTATCAAAAATTCTTAAATAAACTAACTGGTCATGATCGCTTTCGTTTACTATTTTAATATAATCACCCTCTTCAGCTAATATTACATCTCCTGTAGATAATGAATATTCGTCCTTGTGCATAATTCCTGCAGAAGGATCGTGTCCATGACCATCTTCAGTGTTTGTATATTCAATAACCTCCATAAGACCTCGACCTGATAAAATTACATATACTACCTCGCTTTCTAAAAGTCTGTGCCCAAGCGTAGATTTGTTAGGTTCAATAATTGTTTTACTTGCTATAAGTTTAGTTAATAGATCGTTAGACCAAACTGTATAATTTTCATCTTTTTTTTCGGGTGTTCCACCTACTCTATAATTTACATATTTCTTTGCCATGTTACCTCCAAATTTCAGGGCGCATTAAATGTTTTGTCATTTCAGACTTAACTGCTTCTAGTGCTTTTTCAGTTCTAATCATCACCTTCATTTCAGTAAATTTATTATTTTTATTCCACTTAAATAAATCTATTCCATTGACCTCTGTACCATCAATAATACATTCAAATTCTAATACTGCATTGTTATCATTCATGATCTGTCTCTTGTATTTAAAATCCTTTCCAAGGAAGGTCTCTGATGCAGCCATAAGATAAATAAAGCCCATATATTTTTCTTTGCTTTTAAATACGGCAGGGGAAAAAAATTCAAAGCTATCATCTAGAACGTCATAGAGAATCTTAGGGTCATTCTTTTCTAGAGAAAGATGCCATGCATCAACTGGATTCAATGTATTTTTCATACGATTAGTAGAATATCGACGTTTTTAAGAGTCTGCAATAAGATTATCATATAAAACTACTTGTACCTGCCACCAGCTAGTGCATTTCCTATTAATCTAACTAGCGATTTGGGAAACCATTTTAGAGTACCAACTAAAAATCTATTTAACCTGCCAGTTATAATTACTTCCCTTTTTTTAAACATTCCATTGATACTTTCTTTTGCTACATCATCAGCACTCATCTTCATATATGAGGGCACTTTATCCATCCTGTCTTGTACTCCACTAACTTCATGAAACTCCGTAATGGTAAAACCTGGGCATGCAGAAGTAGCAAAAATATTATGTTTATTGTAGGCGCCATTCAGAGCCTCAACAAATCTATTCATAAAAGTTTTAACAGGTCCATATAAAACTGCAAATTCTCCAGATGGAGGTGCAAATGCTGCCATTGATGAAACAACCATTACATACCCACCACCTCTTTTTTTCAAGTCATTAAGGAATAATTTAGTTAGCATAATCACTGATATGCCTAGAACTCTCAAGCAATCTTCTTCATCTTCAAGAGATGCATCTTCGAGCCTAGTATTGATTTGATAGCCTGCATTTAGCATCAAAGTTTCTATATCAAGATTTAGTGATTTTGCATGATCATAAATCTTTCGTGGTGCATTTTTATCTTTAAGATCAGCCACAATATAATTAACCTTTACGTTATATTTATTCTGCAGATCAAGAGAAATTTCTTGTAGCCTTTTTTCTCTTCTAGCAACTAATAGCAAATCATAACCTTTTTCTGCCATTTGAATAGCTAATGAATATCCAATACCTGCAGTAGGACCTGTGATTAAAACTGTACTCATTAAAATCTCCTATACAAATTCTACTACAAGTGTATGTAATATTTGTTTTTAGATATTAATTTGACGAATTTATATACAGTTTGTACATTTTTTAAACAAACTAAAATTTATAAAAAACAAATTAATAAAAATATCTATTTTTTTTTATCTATGAAAGCCCCTTATTAAGCGAGTCTTAAGATGTGGTAAAAAAAAGTGGTATTTTTTTTACTAAAAGTATTGCAATAAGTTCTAACACATTTTAAATTAGATGGTACCTAAAGATAACAAGATCAAGAAGGGAACTGCAGAACCAAGAATGAGAAAGTTAACTTAGGAAGAGACCAGAAAGGTGAAAGTTCAAGTAAGGTCAGCATGCAAAAGACCAAACTTGACCACCGAGAGTAAAAGAGATCTTACTCAAGGATGCAGAAGGTAATCTCACTTTTGACACCTACTGATCTCGAATTAAAAAAAACTGAGCTTGCTCAGTTTTTTTTATGTCTAAAAAACCTTACAATCCTTGAATGAAAATTTTCTATTTAGGACCAGAAGGTACAAATTCTGATTTAGCAGCAAGAAATATATTTACGAATAATGATGAATATGTACCAGCTCAATCAATCGAAGATATATTTGAGAAAGTTGCATTAAGCCACTCATATTATGGTGTTATCCCCTTCGAAAATTCCTATCAAGGAGTAATTAACTCATCATTAAACTGTCTAATTGATTATGATTTAAAAATTATCAAAGAATATAACTTCACCGTATCACACATACTCTGCTCGTCAAATAATAATTTTGATAACAATTCAGTAAAAAAAATTATCTCTCATCCACAAGCATTTGGTCAGTGCAATAATTGGTTAAGAGAAAATTTTCCTTTTGCTAAAAAATTAGTAACGACCAGTACAGCAGAAGCAGCTTCAAGAGCTAAAGAAGATTCATCTTTGTACTGCATTGCAAATTCCCATGCAATTGAAATTTTTAATCTCAATACTCACTTCGAAAATATTCAAGATAGGTCAGACAATAAAACAAGATTTTTAGTTATAGGCAAAATGATAGAAACGAAGGGTGAGATTAATAAAACTTCATTAATGATTAATATCAAAGATAAACCAGGATCATTGATGAAAATTTTGAAACCCTTTTCTGAATTAAATATTAATATGACAAGAATTGAAACAAGACCATCAAGAAATAATATCTTTTTGCACACTTTTTTTATAGATTTTGAGGGTTTTTATGAAGACAAAACTATTATTGAGCTGATAGAAAAACTTGAAGCAATGTCAGAAGAGATTAGGATTATTGGCTCTTATGAAAGTCTAAATTAATAAACTTGAGATTGATTTAAATGCTTAATTATAGGCTTTTCTATTATTTCGAGCACAGGATCATCTATTAAATGATACATATCATCTACAGCTAGAAATTTACTATTATGAATAAGCTCCGCTGTTTTTTTCCCTTCTTCAAATGGTATTAAGGGATCTTTTTTTCCGTGTATTACTAAGGTTGGGACATTAATGCTTCTTACTTCATCATACCTATCCTTATCCGCAAGAATTGCAACAAGTTGTCTTGAAAATCCTGTATCATTGCTACTTCGATTTATATTCATTAAAGCTTCTTTTCTAAATTCGTCTTCGTCGATAATTACGTTTTCCGAGCTTAAAATCTGATATATTCTTAATGATCTATCTACCCTCTCCTCTATTGTTTGGTCTTCAAATGAACGTTGTTCTATGAGTTTTCTTAACTCTCCTTTCGGTGCTGTACTCAAATCTGGTTTTTTAGCCATTGATGCAATCAAAACATAAGATAAAAATTTATCATTATGATTAGAGACCATTCTTTGTGAAATCATTCCACCCATTGATTGAGCAATTAGATGTGATTTTTCTATATTGAGCTCATTTAAAACAGCAATTCCATCATTTGCCATATCTGTAAGCGAATAAACTGAACAAATTGGTAAACCAACATAAAATTTGAAGTAATTCCAAAAGAAATTAGGCTTACCATAGGATTCAAAACTATCTGATAGACCTATATCTCTATTGTCATAAACAATAGGTCTATAACCATTATCTTTGAACATTTGAATAAATTCTTTAGGCCAAAATGTTAATTGCGCTCCTAAACCTTGCACCAATAAAACAGGAGTGCCATCTTTAGGACCATAATCAACATAGAAAATATTTACATCACCATTCTTTGCATAGCCACTGCTTTGAGAATATAAAAATGAAGACAACATAATTATCAATAATAATTTTGATTTATTCATTAATAGGAAATTTTACATATTTTATAATAATTAAATAGTGATTATTGATTTTACATATAAAGACGTTAGTAAATACCTGCCAAATAAAAAAATTGATTCCAACAAATATGATTCTGGTGAATTACTATTAATTGGAGGTGATAAAGACTATCCAGGAGCTATTATTTTAGCTGCACAAATGGCAATTCAATCTGGTGTTGGATTGTTATATTTATATACAAAAAGTGAAAATGTTTTAAAAGTTTTAAAGAGATATCCTGAAATTATTGTATTTGATAATGAGGATAGATTATTAGAAATACTATCTAGGAATATAACTGTTTTAGCAGGTCCAGGGACAATAGACAATAAATGGACACAAGATGTATTTAATCTCCTAAAAAATAAATCATTATCAATTATTTTAGATGCTGCATATATTCAAAAAATTATGTGTAAACACTTATTTCACCATTCAATCATACTCCCTCATGAAGGTGAAGCAGCGAGATTATTAGATGTACCATCGTCAAAAATTAAAAGTAATAGAGTTAACGCAATTAAAGAGATATGTAGTAAATACAACTCGATAGTTGTACTTAAAGGTTACAGAACTTTAATTTCTGATGGTAAAAATATTTATAGATGTCTTGATGGAGGAGTTAAATTAGCTACAGCTGGAACAGGAGATGTTTTGGCAGGTCTAATTGGCAGTCTAATATCACAGGGTTTAAATCATATAGAAGGTTGTAAATTAGCTGTTTCCATACATGGTTATTGTTCTGACCAAGCTAAATTCTCAAAAACTTTAATAGCAAGTGAATTAATTGAAAGTATAAGATTTAAAATGGATTAATTAATTTTACCCTTCTCAATTGAGAAAATTTTATCTGATAATAATTTAGCTTCATTATGATCATGTGTGACCATAATTACTGTGATCTCTTTTAACTTAACTATTTTTTGCACCTCATTATGAAGTTCAGACTTAAGCTCTACATCAAGACCATCAAAAGGTTCATCCAATAATAATAATTTAGGATTGGGTGCCAAAGACCTGGCTAGGGCAACTCGTTGTTGTTCTCCTCCTGATAATTCATGAGGAAATTTATTTTTATGTTTTTCAATTTTGAATAACTTCATTATGTCATTAGCAGTATTTTGTTTATTCGATTGGTTTCTTATACCAAACATTATATTTTTAATCACATTTAAATGTGGAAATAGGGCCTTATCCTGAACAACAAGACCTATGTTTCTTTTTTCAGGAGCAGTCATGATTGATTCATTAGATATAATTTCATTACCCATCATAATAGAACCACTATCTTGTTTTTCCAGCCCAGCAATTACTCTCAATAATGTTGTCTTTCCTGAGCCTGAAGAGCCCAAAATAGATACATATTCTCCTTTATCGATGTTCAAATTAATTTTATTTAGCACCAATGCATTCTTTCTGTGAAAAAAAGTTAAATTTTTTATTTTTAAGAACATATTTACTATTTTACAGGCTTTGAATCTCTAATCATTTTAGAAATGAAAATTATTGGTATTAAGCCAATCAAAACAATTGAAATTGCTGGTGCTGCTGCTTCAAACATTCTTTCTTCTGCAGCATAGAGATATGTTGAAACTGCAAGAGTATCAAAATTAAATGGTCTTAATATTAAGGTTGCAGGTAACTCTTTTACAATTTCAGCAAATACTAATAAGGTAGCAGTTAAAATGCTCCCTTTTAGTAAAGGGAAATGAATATTAAATAACATATGCCAGCCAGTAGATTTAAGTGTCCTTGCAGAATCATCATACTTTTTACTTATTCTTGAAAAACCTGCTTCAATTGATAGGTTTGCTAGAGCATAGGATTTTACTAAATAAGCAATTAATAGGCCTAATAAAGAGCCAACGAGAAGCACATTGAAAAGATTGCCTAAAGATGCTGTAAGTTGCACAATTCCAATTGCTAATATGAGACCTGGTATTCCATAACCAATTGTTAGTAGTGAGCTTAAAAATTTTGAACCTCTATTATTATTAATTCGAATTGAAAAATTAACTAATAATGCAAGCAATGCACATGTAATTGCTGCGACAATTGAAATAAAAAATGTATTCAATGATGTTCGAACAAATTGTTCGGAAAAAAAGGATTCATTGTAACTGAATGCCCAAAACAATAACTCACTAATAGGTAGTAAGAAACCTATAATTATAGGAATTGAACAAAAGAAAAAGGCAATAAAATTATAAATCCCCTTTAACTGTATTATTTTTGTTGGCTTAAAGTTCGATGATTGAGGTGAGTACAAAGCATTTTTTCTTGAAGTTCTTTCAACAATAATAAAAATAGCGATAAAAACTAATAGAATAGATGCTAATTGCATAGCACTATTAAGATCATACAAGCCCTCCCATGTTTTAAAGATGCCTGTTGTAAATGTTGGTATTGAAAAATGCTGGACTGCGCCAAAATCAGAAAGAACTTCCATTGATACTAAAATAAGACCTCCTATAATAGCTGGTCTTATTAAAGGCAAAGAAACATGTAAAAAAACCTGTAATTTATTCAATCCTAAAGTTCGTGCTGATTCAATCATAGTTTGTGATTGATTTATAAAAGACATTCTTGCCAATAAATATAAGTATGGGTAAAGAGTAAAAGCAAAAACAACGATCCCACCATAAATATTTCTGACGTTTGGAAAAACGACAACAGCATCACTTAATTCAAAAATATCTCTCATTAAATTATTTAATGTTCCAAAAGAATCAAATAAACCTGTAAAGGTATACGCAAGAATATAGGGTGGTATTGCTAATGGAAGAATCAGCGCCCATTCAAGTATCTGTTTTCCAAAAAAATTATAATTTGTTACTAGCCAAGCAGAGCCTATCCCAATAATCAATACTAATAAAGATACTCCGATTACAAGAATTAGTGAGTTTGAAACGTATTCATATAAAACAAAATCATATATGTGAGTGATATTTTCATTAAACCCATTAAATAGACTAGATAGAACGACTAAAATTGGTGTAATGAAAATAACCAAAGTTATTAATGGAATAACATTCCAAAAAGAAAATCTTGATAGCTTAAACACTTCGAAGTTAAATTTTTAATTTTTTACTATAGCAGAATTACAGAGATCTAGATTATTTCCACCCGACCCTGTCCATTAATCTCACGGCTTCAGGGTTTAGAGTACCAAGCTCAAGTACTGACGTATTATCAGCCTTAAAATCGGTACCAAATTGAGCTATCAAAGGGTGAGGCTCTACCCCTTTGAGAACTGGATACTCAAATGTATTATTCACAATGTGAGTTTGAGCTTTTTCTGAGAGTAAAAATTCTAAAAATTTTATCGCATTATCTTTATTTGGAGCATTCTTAAGAACTCCGCCTCCACTTATATTCACATGTGTTCCTCTATCTCCTTGATTAGGAAAATGAATCATAACTTTTTTTCCGGCAATTTCTTGTTCTTTGCCACCTTTCCCTGAAAGCATTAAACCAAGATAATATGTGTTGGCAATCGCAATATCAGCTTCACCGTTTGCTACAGCTAATATTTGAGCTCTATCATTTCCTTGAGGTTTTCTTGCAAAATTTGAAACAAATTGTCTGGCCCACTTTTCAGTTAATTCAATTCCATTATTTGCAATCATGGATGCAACCAATGATTGATTATACATGTTGGAAGAACTTCTAATTACTATGCGACCTTTCCATTTTGGCTTAGATAGATCTTCATATGATAAGTTTTCAATTTCATCCTTAGATATTTTTGAAGGATTGTAGAATATGACCCTTGCTCGTTTAGCAATTGAAATCCACTCGTCATTAGGTCCTCTAAGCTCACTTGGTACAATTGACTTGATCTTTTCCGATTTAATTGGTTGTAAGAATCCTTCCTTTTGAAATCTTGCTAAATTTCCTGCATCAACTGTAAAGAAAACATCACCAGGAGAATTCTTTCCCTCTATTTTAAGTCTCTGCATTAAAGCTGGACCTGAACCAGAAATTATATTTACCTTAATTCCTGTTTGTTCTGTAAATTCATTATAAAGAATATCGTCAGCATCATAGTGTCTCGAAGTATAAATATTTACTTCATCCGCAAATAAGCCCTGCATTAAAAATATTATTGCAATTAAATGCTTTATTTTTTTATTCATTTTTACTAATTAATTTTTGAATTGTAATAATAAACTAGATGAGAATCATTCTCAATTAGAAATTAATTATATGGCCAGTAAGTATTTAAATAGTAGGCAAAGCCAACCAAAAGCAATAGCAATATTAACAAGAATATTTTAGAAAAGCGCATTTTCAAAAATTGACATAAGCCTATCAATTAACCAGTACATGCCAACACCGCCTGTTGAATAAGCGACGTAGTTTACTCTTTTATGTAAATCAATTTTTAAGACATCTTTTAGAAAAAAAGCAAAAATTAATAAAATGCCTATAAAAATAAATTGAGCAATTTCTATCCCTATATTAAAAAAGAATAAATTACTAATGACATTCTGATCTACTGATAGCTCATTTAAAACGCCATAAAAGCCAAACCCATGAATTAAACCAAAAAATCCTGCTATGAAAATACTATTATTATTCATAATTTTTGGTCTTAATAATTTAAAGGATAGAGCTATTATCGTAATAGCTATTAAGGCTTCAATTGGGCTCTGATTAATTGAGAAGATTCCTAAGTAAGCTAGTGCCAAAGTTAAGCTATGGCCTATGGTGAAAGCAGTGATTGTTTTTATTAAGCCAATTGTGCTGGTAGCCATTAAAGTAAATAGAAGAACAACCACTAAATGATCTAAGCCACTAAACATATGCGACATACCTAGAGTAAAAAAATTGTTTGATAAATTATTTTCATCAAGATATATCTTGTAATTATTAGAATCTAATGTACCTATTAGCTTTTCATCATCAGATAATACCGATACAAATATTTCGATATTATTTTTTATGTCAGAAGTTTCAATAAAGCGTAAGTTTTCTTGATTGCAACCCACATCCCAGCTAGAAATATAATTTTCATTCGTAATTTGATATTGGTAATTTGTAATGGAATTGCATTCAGAATTTACAGAAAGCTTAATATCTGTTGAATCAATAAATTTTGGTCGAATCCAAGAGATTCTATAATTTGATTCATTGTATTCCTCTATTTGAATCTTTGAAGCAACAATTTCATGAGAATATAGATCTCCTATAAAAAAAATTAATAATAAAAAAAAATTACTCTTCTTGGAAAATAAGCTCATATTTATTTCTTATTTTTAAGATATCATTCTCATATAATTCAGCATTTCTTCTAAGCATAAAGTCATTTAGAACCTGATCTTTAACTTTTTCATAACTAATAAGTTTTTCAGGGTATATCTGTAAATTTTTAATTTCATGCCAACCGTATATTGAATTTATTTTTTCGCCATTATTCTCAAGAATTTTTTGAAAAAAACCTTCTCCAAAAGTGCTATCAACTTTTATTTGGTCAACATAACTAAACGAACTACCAGAAAAAAATATATCTGTTTGATTAGTATTTTTAGTTTTAAAAAAATTATGTGAAAAACTTATACTGAATGGCTCTACATACTTAACTGAGTTTTTATCATAGAAATTTTTCAATTCTTCATTCGTTGGTACATAGTTAAAGGCTTGAGTTTTTATAAAATCTTTATATTTCTGAATCAGACGTCTCCTCACTATCTCATCTTCTAAATCAAACCCCCTGCTTAGAGCTTCTTGATAAAGAACTTCATCTTCATACCAGCTAACTAATAGATTTGTTAATTCTTCATCTGTAGGCTCTCTATCAAACTGAAATTTAAATGCCTGATTTAACTGAGTTAATAATTGATCATCAACAAATATTTTGTTTTGTTCTTCTTGAGAAGAATTGTCAACAATTACTAAGATAATGCCTAGCAATAAAAAAATAAATATATCTTTAAGCTCCTTCATTTATTAAGGCAATAAATGAATTGGGGAAGACCAAGCTCTTTCCTGAATGGTTTTGGGATAATCTGATCTTGGTTCAACATTATTTCTTAGAGCATCCCATGTCGACCATCTACAGGTTGGATTTTCAAGGACTCTGACATAATAAAATACTCTTTGACCTTTAATGTATGTTGGATCTTTCCAAAATGTTTTTAATTCTGATGAGCCTATTGAACTATCGTAACTACAATCATCTAAATTTACCTGTGCACCATTATCTGGGCATCTATAATTATCAGGGTTTACATCTAGCCCATCTGAGCAGGCTACATCAAAAACTATTTCTTTAATCTCACCATCTTCGACATAACCTTTTATTACTTGCAATCTTTGCAAAGGCGCACTATCAGCGTCCTGTACAGCCCATACAAAAAACTCAGGTTCAGATTTTTTGTTTGTATTAAGAATATCAGAGCCCATGGAGTGTCCTTTTTCATATAAATGTTTGATAAGCTTCTCATCATTGATCATTTCGTTATTAAAATCATAACCTGCAAAAAAACGAACCTTTATTCTAGGTCCACTAGTTGCAAATGCTTCTTTTCTTCTTAAAGCAGAATAAATGCTTTCTCTTGTATTCTCCTCAGCCCAAACTGCTGCTAAACCAGATGCGCCATATGAAATAGATGAAGCATTAACGTATTTTTTTCCATCAATATCTTTTTGAAATGATCCACCTGTGATCGGACTATCTCCCCTTTCTAGTAAAGCTTGTGTTGTTATAGGAATTGAGCCTCTTAATTCAGGTGTACTATCTAACAAACCAACTTTTGCGAAATAGTTTTCCTCATCAAGCGAAGAAGCGGCTGTATGACCATCTGTTGAACCTATGAAACCGAATTTAAAAGGATTTCCCTTTCCTTCTAGCTCAAGTTTCAAGCCATTCAGAAGAGCCTCTCTTACGTAAGACCCTCCCTCAACTTTTGATATTTCCATAGTTGCGACTTTCCATGGCATAATCTCAAAATCAGCCCATTCATCATTTTTTGATAGTGCTGGGTGTGTATCAGAAGTTCCTTTAATCTGTGTAATCTCTACTATAGGTTCATTTCTTAGTCTTTTAGTAACATATTCAGAATCAAATTCATTGCCATCAAAATCCTTCAATTTAAACATTTGAGCACCAGAACCGTTCGAGTTATGTGGTATAGCCATACTTTCTATTCCTTGTGCCCTTAGACCATCCATCCAATCCCATAAATCTTCAGGGTCTAGTGAATTCATTCTAGAAAAAGGTAGCTCTGGATATCTATTACCATCACCTCTAAAAATAACATTTCGATGCAGGTTATCCATTGCATCTGTTGAGCTAGTGTATTCGTACCCAACAAATGTAGTAAAAGTTCCTGGATTATTGTGTCTATCTGCAGCTCCGATAATATCTTTCCAGGCATCTCTTGAAATTTGAACTAAGTAATTAGGATCTAAATTTCCTTGCATTACAGCGGCATTTGCTGCGAAAACATAACCAAGAAAGGTCCCAGATCTTTTTTCTAAAGTATTGAGATTTAAATTCTCTGGAATATTAAGATCTCTTACACTTTCACTAGAATAATTTTCATATAAACGGGTTCCCTCTGTTGCAGCTTCTCTAACTATGCCTAAAAATAAACCATGATCGGTAACCACGTAAAAATCTAATGGTTTTTTTAGTTTAGTTTCAAAACCTGCTGGATGAATAACTACACCTCCTTTAGCGAACCTGTATGCGTCATCTGGTGTAGCAGTTGTGCCAAAAGAATAAGCATCGAATGAATATGTTGTATGAACATGCGTATCGCCAAACAAAGCAACTCTGTTTGATTGAGAGTCTAAATTAGAATTAACGAAAGCTTTATCAGTCTGAATATCCCAAGGCACCTCAGTTCTGGTGATCATAAATGAATTAGAATTTACATCTACACTTGGCAAACCTACGTTACTTGTAATGAAATCTGTATCTGTCTCTTGGTTTTCTGATTTGCCTTCTTGTGAATGTAGAAAAAAAGAAAAGAAAATTAATAGAAAAAACCTCTTAGCTTGCATAAACTCATTATAAGGAGATTTTTATGAGAAGAATAGTTACAGGACATGACCAAAATGGGAAATCTATAATTTCTTTAGATGGTCCGCCAGCCAGAAGTATTGGAGAAGAAGTAGGAGGTTTATTTGAACTTTGGAACACAGATGGTGGGAATATAATTTCTACTGACAATATCGATAAAGCAGATACCGAAATACTTTTATGTCCGCCAAAAAATGGCACTAAATTTAGATACTTTCAAATTAATCCATTACCTGAGGGAGTTCCTAAAGAAGTTATGGATCAAATAGCGCATGATAATTTTGCCCAAGTTGGTGCTGCTCATACTAGAGTAGATACATCAAGGCATCCAGCAATGCATAAAACTGAAACTATAGACTACATTATTCTTTTAAAAGGAGATGTGACGCTTTTAGTTGATAAGGATGAGGTTGAATTAAAACCACATGATGTTGTTGTCCAAAGAGGTACCAATCATGCATGGATCAACAAAGGGAGTGAACCAGCACTGCTTATAGCAGTACTAATTGATAGTAAAATAGTTTAGCTCTTAGTTATTCTTCTACTCTATAGAAGACTGCTGGCCCCTGTTGTCCTTCTAGTGAGATTGTTAAGGTATCGCCATCAATTTCTACTGAGCCATTTAAAAATCCGTCGTCGCAACTCATCATGGTAGGAGTTGTTGTTGGGTCTTCAAGAGTACAATCAATATCAATAATTTCTTCACCATCAAAGTCAAAAATTTCATAGGTAAGAACTAGAATATCTTCCCGAATAAAAGCGATTGCTAGACTAATACTTTCATAGGTGCCATCAAAAAGATTCACTGGTGGAGGTGGTGGTGGAGTAGGTTCTGATGCAGTTTCTTCTTCTGAAGGTCCACATGCAGCAAGAATAAATAACGTAAGTAATAAATATAAATTTTTCATAGATTAATTAGAACATTAAATTAATTGTATTTGAATTTAATTTTTATTCTTTTAATCTGAATATGCCTGGGTTTTCGCCAGGTGGTGTAAGTATTAAGCTACTACCATTTATCTCAAGTGTTGCCGGACCTGACAGCCCACTGCACTGCAAAGATGTTGGGTTAGTAGTAGGATTTTCAATAACACAATTTATAGGTTCTTGATTAATTGTTTCCAAAGTTAACGATTCTGCTTTTACGAATACTGATACTTCAAAACCCTCTACCGAACCTTCATAAGTTCCATCAAAAAGATAATTTATAACCTTTTCTTCAACGGCTTCTTCCTCTGATCCGCAGGATACTAGAAAAAATAAAATAGATATTGAGAAAATATTTTTCATTACCCTATATTTAATCATTTAAAAACTAAAATTTGAATGCTCTAAATAATTTTTAAGTAACTGATTAGTTAATGATATTTTGAATCCAACTATTTATGGTTTCTGAAAAATACAACAATAAAAATATAAATAGATAGAGAGCAAAACTAGAAGAGGTAAGCAAAACATCCGTTTCTTTTTTTGTCAACGAAGGGTCTTTGTAAATTTGATTTAATTCTCGAATAATTGTATTTACGTAATTAGAATTAAAAATTGCTGGAATATATAAAAAAATAATACTTAAGATTGCTACTACGAATATGAATATATTCTCATTGTAATACCCATATAGGCATGCAAACGCCCATAGCAATAGCTCAATAAAAAGAAATATTCTTAATCCATTACCTTGTACAAAAAAACGTGAGTTTAGAATTTTTAATACACTGCCGCCTGTAAAGAGAACATAAAGGAAATATAGGCCAACTAATCCATAATAACCTGTAATTGCAACTAAGAAATTTATGTTGTCCATATACCATTCCAGTAAAATGGCATCCCCAAGGGGATTCGAACCCCTGTTGCCGGGATGAAAACCCGGTGTCCTAGGCCTCTAGACGATGGGG
>MDTD01153853.1_pt1 | contig 28777 bp, 27 predicted proteins | sample 811221 | NCBI WGS metagenome assembly MDTD01 (sample SAMN05326646, study PRJNA326480) | marine metagenome | isolation source: seawater | place: Pacific Ocean: South West | collected 2011 | reverse complement strand
TTCCCAGTATTTATAGAAACATTTTGTACCCAAGGATCTAAATTTTTATTTTGGATTTTGTCTTTAGTGTAGGTAATTATTTTTTTTTTATTAAAAATTTTTGAAATACTTTTGCATTTATATTTTTTTGCACCTTTATCTATAAATTCATAATTAAATTCATTAATATAAATTGCTAAAACTTTTTTTTTCATTATCTAATTTTTAAACACTAATAAATTTTTTATTTTTTTCTAGCCATAAGCTCATAGAAATAACTGACCAAATAAATCTTGAGTAATCTTTCTTTCTTTTAAAGTGTTGGTTAAATATCTCCTCTAAATTATTTCTGTTAAATAATTGGAAAAAGGGATGACTTCTATTATTTAAATTATCATACAAATAGTCTTTAAAATAATCCTCAATCCAATAATTTATTGGTGGAGTTAGCCCTTTTTTAGAGGAATTTACATTTCTTTTGTCTAAAAATTTTTGACTAATGTGTTTGAGTATCTTTTTTAAATTTAAAAAATTTACTTTATATGAAGAATTGATTGAAAATGCAAAATTTACAATTCTATGGTCTAAAAAAGGACATCTTGCCTCTACAGAATTAAGCATGGAGCATCTATCGATTTTTCTGAGATGATCGTTTAATAGATAATTCTGAAAATCTGCAAACATCATTTTATTTTTTTCATCAAGTATGTTTGCAGTCGAATAACTTTCATAATAACTGTTAAATGGATCATAAGAATTCAAATCTTTATCTGATCTATCAATTAAATTTGGATAATCTGAAAAACTTATTGGCTCTCTCCATCTTGGATGAGCAAACAAGGGATCTTCTTTAATGTATTTTAAAAGTTTTTTTATTCTATAATCAAAGCTTATTCTATTTTTTGATACCGGAAGAAGATTGACCATGTATTTCAAAGAATTAAAGAAGGGTTTTGGGATAAAATTAAAAATTTTGTTATAATAGACAGATTGATATGTCGGGTACCCACCAAATAATTCATCACCTCCATCACCAGTTAAAACTACTTTTATTTTTTTCTGATTGATGAAATTAAAAATTTGATACGAAGCAATTAAACTAGCATTACCAAGTGGTTCATCAATTTTTTGGAGAATATTAATTATTTGATCTTTGCTATTGATATAATCAACCTTGTTGAGTTTTAAATCTAGTTTATTTGATGTTAATTTGCCAAGTTCATATTCTGAGTAAGTTTCCTCCTTAAAATCAAGAATAAAAGCTTCACAATCAGAATAATTTTTTTTATAAAAATTCGAAATTATACCAGAGTCTATACCTCCACTTAACATTGATACAACTTTTACGTCTGAGGTAAGTCTTATTTTTACGGAATCTTCAATTAGATATTCAAGTTTTTCAGCAGCTTTTTTAAAGTTTAACTTTGAGTCATCAAAATTTATTTGCCACCATTTTTTCATAATGATATTTCCATCTTTTAATTTCAAAAAATGTCCAGGTTTGAGTTGAAAAATATCTTTTATAATTGTTTTGGGCTCACTCACATACCAAAGGGACATATAATCAACAATCGATTGAAAATTTAATTTAAAATTTCTAATATTTGACCTTAATATTGGAGTTAACTCAGATGAAAATGCAAAAGTTTCTTCGCTATTGTAATAATAAAGTGGTTTTTTTCCAAATCTATCACGAGCAAGAAAAACTTCGTTAGTTGAGACTTTGTATATCGCAAACGCAAACATACCATTAAGTTTATTTAAAAATTTCTCTCCATATTTTATATATAAGTTTAGAACTACCTCAGTGTCAGAATTACTCTTAAATTTCACATTACTTTTCTCAAGTTCTAATTTGAGTTCCTTATAATTATAAATTTCTCCATTAAAAATTATTTTATAATCACCACTTTCTGATGACATGGGTTGATCACCATTTTTTTGGTCAATTATTGAAAGCCGATTCATTCCAAAAATAAAATTATTACTTTGAAAAATGCCATTGCTATCAGGACCACGATGTTGAATAGTATTTAATAAAGTTCTGTATAACTCTTTGTTAAAGATTTTATTTTTATCTTTATTGTAAAAACCTAAAATTCCACACATTAATTTTTAATTTTGAAAAATTTTTTTATTAATAAATTTGAATAATGATCCCCTATTATTCTTTTAGCCATATTTGCCAAAAAAGCATTTTTGCCAATTATGTATTTATTTTTTGGATTTTTTAAGTGTGAAATTTTTATGATCTTTTCAGCTACTATTTTTGGATCCATACCAAACTTACTATTAATTTTTTCAACTATTTTTGAATAGTATTTATAATCAACATTATTAAGTTCTCTATAATTATTTCCACTTTCATTAAAACCTGTGTTGATATTTCCTGGTTGTATAATGATATGTTTGGTTTTTTTTTCATCGTATTCATTTATTTTTGACAGAACATATGCTTCCAAAGCAGCTTTTGATGATGAATAAGTTGATGAATATGGAATTGGAGTGCATGCAGCAATTGAACTTATATATAAAATTTTTGACTCTTTCTTTATCAAGTCTTTAAAAACTTTTAATAAATTGATTGTTGAGAAAAAATTTATTTCAAAAATATTTTTAAATTCCTCATTACTAATATTATGAACAGGCTTTGTATGATGAGCTCCATAGCAAATAAAAATTACATCAAATTTATAATTTTTTTGATCTAAATTTATACTTAACTTCTCTAATTCACTATTATTTGTAATATCAACTTTAAAAAAATTGTTATTAGTCTTAAAATCAGGTTCTATTTTATCTAGAATAATTGCCTCTTCTTTTTTTGATAAAGAATTATAAATTTCTTTACCAACTCCATTAGAACCCCCTATTATTAAATTCGTTTTTGTCATGTAAATATTGAATATAAAATATCTTTATTATTTTATTGTAATAAAAAAAATATATTTTACTTTACGTTAAATCTATCAAATATCAAAAATAATTATTAAAATGAACATTTTATAAGTAATAATTTTTTAATATAAAGGTCTAAATGGCTAAAAAAAGAATTTATGAATTAATCTCTATAATTACATTAACTTCTTTAATATCATTATTAATTTATCCAGATCTCTTTTTAAGTGCCAAAATAAGATTTAATAGCGGGCATGACATAACTATTCCCTTCCAAGCATTTCTCTATAATTTTGATTTTTTAAAAGAATCTTATTTTAATCACTGGAATATTTATGATCAAACAAATCATACTTTTTTTCATTTTACTCAAGGGTTTTATACTTTTCCAGCAATAGTAGAGTCATTTGTAGCTTTAATATTAAATTTTTTCATAAGTGACACAACTAAGGTCATTCACTTAGTGCATACTTATGTATATTATCTAATTTGTTTTATTTTTATTTCCTTAGGCTCGATAAGAATATTTAGACATTATGGTGTAATCTTACCACAAAGAATAATCTTTATACCGTTAACAAATTTCTTATTTTCAGTACCTATTTTAAGTGGAGTGATGACTGGGTTTATCTATTCGTTAACCCCTTTGCTAATTTTTTTTATTATTAAATTAATTGATGAGAAGAAAATTGAATATTTATTCTACTTTTTTATCTTGTATTTTTTTGCATTTGCACAAATACCTACTTTTTCTGTGGGATATTTTTTTGTGCAGTTTCATTTCATCTTAGTAATTTTGATTGCACTAATATTTTATGTTTATTTTTTTAACAAAAAAAAATATTTAGATCTAAAAAAAAATGTATCAAATTTTAAATTATCAAAAATTTATTTTTTGAGCTTAATAAGTGTAATTATAATATTTTTCTTCAATTTAGAAACTTTTTTAAGCTTGAAAGAGACCAACACTCTTTCCCAAGCAGGCTTGAGTGGTGGTGATAGGTTTGAAAAATTTTTAAATCCAATTAAATATTTTAAAACTTTTGTCCCCACAAACCCAATTATACAATCTTTACAGTCATATTTTATTTACGATAAAAATTTGTGGTATTATATGCCTACTTTTTTAGGAACATCTGTAGTTTTAATTTCAATAATAGGTTTATTGATAGAAAAAAAAAGAGTCGAAATTTTAATTTTTGCTTTTTCAGTTATTTACATAATTTGCCTTCAAGGCCCTAGAGACTTAATTTTTCATTACCCAAGCACATATGCACATTTGTTTAACAGTATACTTAATCCTTTTTCCTTTTTATTTCATCATTCACATATGAGCTTAATAAACATAAACTTTTTTTTATTACCTCTATTTGCATGTGGTTTAGTCAATTTAAATAAGCTTAAAGATTTGAGTAACAGAAATTTAACTTTAATAATTTTCTTAATATTGATTTTTAATTTATTAATTTATAGTTTTTTTGAAACCAGTAAAAATTCATTTTATCTCTCGTCTACAATATCTGTATTTATCCTTTTGATATTTTTTTCTAAATTTTATAATGTAAAAAGTGTATTCAAAAATATAAGTTTTATTGTTATTTGTTTTTCTTTAATTGCTGAACTGATAGCACTCAAGACATATCTAAATGAGGTTCCATATACTGGAGAAAGAATACAAAAAAGGAATGTTTTAAATGCAAATAACAATTCTTTTACTGATCACTTTTTAGATTTACAAAATATTTCTAAAGATATTTTTCCAATTAAATTTATTTTAAATAAACCTGAGGTGAAGTTTCATAAAAAAAGAGAAAAAAAAATACTTGAAGATGTTTATTTTGTGGATCAAACTTATAAAGGGTATTTTTATAAAAATATATTTTTAGAGAGAGTCCTTAAGGATCCATTCATTTATGAGATTAGACATAAAATTTATTCAGAAATTTATAAGGATGATTTTCTTAAAACAATGAGCGAAATATTACATGTCGAATTATTCAATAATTCTGTAAGTTCAGAACAAATGTCATATGAAAAATTCATGACAAATAATCACTATATTAATTCAATTTATTTAAATGACTATGTTTCCAATGATAAAAACGATGAAATTAAAAAAATTAATGATTTGAAATTTTATGAAATAGAAATCGAGATTGAAAAAATTAAATTTTATAAGCAAAAAGGAGACTTTAATATTTATTTTTTTAAAAATGAAAATGATATTCCTAAATACCTCAACACAAATTTTATTTTTGAAAATCAAATAAAATTAGTCTTAAACAGTAAAAAAATGAAAAATGTTCAAAATATTATTTTTGAAAAGTATCAGTTTGATGTAAATAATTATAAGAGTGGTCAGACATTTTTCTCTTTACCTATAGGAGAAAAAATTAAAAGTCTTAAAGTTTCATATAAAAGGTTTCATTTTTTAGATAAGTTTATGATAAAAAAAAATCAATTTATTTTTGATGTCAATACTAAAAAAGATAATTTTTTATTACTCAGGTTTCCATATGATAAAAATTGGAAAATTAAAATAAATGGAGAAGAGTCAAAATATTTAAGAGCTAATAAGTATTGGCTGGGCATTCCACTTTATGAGAATGGAAAAAAAAGGTTAGTATTAGAATACTCATTTAATAGATATTTGCTAAATAATTTTGGAATATTAATTTATTATTTATCTCAATTTACTTTAATTTTAATTATTCTTTTATATCTAAAGCGCAAAAATTAAAAATATTTTCTATAATCAAATTCTTTATCTGAACTTTTTTTGAGTAGTTTTTTTGAAATTTCAATTGCCATCCTTATAGAGTGGTCACTATTATTATACCAATAAGCTCCAGATCTACCCAGTAAGGTGATGTTATTAGAAAATTTTTTAACTTTTCTTACAATATCTCCAAAAGCTAATTTGTATTTTTTATGATAAATTGGATAAGTATCTTTTACGGCATTAATTTTGATATCATCAATTTTATCATTTTTTAAAAAATTTATATCCATCAATTCCTTTATAACTTTATCTTTATATTTTTCTGGATCTTTAAAATATAACGGTTGCTTTTGAGAGTCAGTGACTTCAGTAATAAAATTATAATATCCATCAGGAGTAGTAGATTTTGCAAATTCTTTCATGCATGTTATTCTTGATATTAAATTCCTACCATCACTTATATAAATCCACTGAGCTGTGTTTTTTTTCACGCTATTTGCTTTACATATAAAATTGTAAAATACTGTATTGATATAGTTTAAATCTGTTTTTGAATTTTGGTCAATTAAATGTACTAAATCATTTAAATTACCTGTCCAAATTAAATTTTTAAATTCATAGGTTTTACCACTCTTAGAATGGGCGCTAAAAATATCATTTTCATATTTTAATTGATCGAAGCTAGTATTGAACTCTATTGAGAAATTTTTATTTTTTAAGTTCAACTCATAAAGTTTATCAAAAAATCCTCCAAACCCACCATTGGATGGGTATAGAAATTTAGTATCAATTTTCTTTGGAAGAGCTAGGGATTTGATAATATCTAAAATGCTATCCGCTTTAACTTTTTTATCAATTACAGTTCTATTAATCCCGGTCATTGCCCAGTCAGAATGTATATTTTCAGCTTGTATTCTTAAAAATTTCTCAGTGTATGGTTTAAAAAAAGTTTGATAAAGATGGTTCCCATATTTAAATTTAATATATTGTTCAAAAGAACTAATATCTCGAATATCTTCCTTATGCACTAGGTCGTACAAAGATTTTATTGCAGTAGATATAGGCATTTTAAAGATACTTTTTAAATTTAATGGCCAATCAAAATATTTATTTACAAAATGAACTTTAGTTGATCTTCCTATAGTTTCCATTTGCATTATTTCGTTTAAAAAGTTTTTAACAACCTCATCATCGGTGTGAAATCTTTTTGGACCAGTATCAAATATATTGCCATCATAATTATAACTTTTGGCTAATCCACCACTGCGTGAGTCTCTTTCAATAATCAAAATTTTCTTGTTATCTTTTAATAGCTCATAGGAACAGGTTAATCCTGATGGTCCACTTCCAACGATACAATAATCAAATATTTCACTCATTTAGTTTTTATTAAGTTTTGTAATAAAGTTTTCAACGTTTCTTTTTGCTAAAGCCATAATAATTCCTTGTGGATTTACACCAGTAGGTGATGGTAACATACTGGAATCGTTTACATATATATTTTCATTAGTTTTCTTCAATTTTCCATAACTATCAAGAGGATATTTATCTTTTTTCCCCATTGGCACGCTAGAGAATAAATGAATTGAACTTAGTTCTGGTATATATTTTTCTTTCATTAAAAAATTATTTACCTCATTAATGCTCTTGAATGATAATTGATCTTTATTATTTTTATTTCCTGATGAGAGAAAAATTCTTTTAATACCACCTAGAAATAAAATCTTAGCCAATCTTTTTATTGAAAGCTTATGTTTTTCTATGTCGTCTTGAGAAATTTTATAAAATATTGTTGAGCCAAAATTTTTAAAAGGTTTAATAATTTTCCCTTCAGTTTTACTATTAATTAGAGAATAATATATTGAATATTTTTTGTAATTTCCCAAAATTTTTTTTAAACTTTTATTACTAGACATCCATAGTGCAAGATGCTGCTTCGTACTAACAGAACAACCAAAAGTCATATCTGGCTTATAATGATTAACTTGTCTCACTGGCACTCCAAATTCATTTTCATTTATCTCGCTATTTGACTCGGCTACCAATCTCGACATTTGGTGAAATTTTAAAGTCTTACCAATATTTTTTCTTATTCCTGAATTCATCAAAAATTCCGGTGTCATGATAGAACCTCCACAAACAAAAATATATTTACATTTTATATATTTTTTTTCGTCATTATTAGAGTACAAAATTGTATAAAAATTGTTTTTTATATCTTTATCTATAATTTTAATAACATCGTGATTAGTCTTGATAGTACCGCCGAGTTTTTTAAACATTTTGAGATATGTGTTTACCATCCCATATCTTTCATGTCGCCATGTATTTTTCTTCTTAGAAGATCTGATCCATCTTTCAGTTCTTTTTGAGTCTAACTTAAGTTTATTACATCCTTTTTTTAAAATTAATGAAGCTTTTCCTTCATCATTTTTACTAGAATTTACTTTTAAAAAAAACTTAATTTCTCTTAAATTTTTTTTGATTTCAGCAAGCGAGAGGTTATCAATATTTTTTTTCCAATTATCAAAAATTTTTTTTGGTAAATCTAGAAAAAAACCAGAATTTATTTCGCTTCCACCTCCTAAAGTTTCCGCAGTTGCAAAAATTAAGTCACCTTTACCAACGCATGCACTTAAACCTGATTTATAGTAAGCCTCATCCATTTCTTGAGAGCTGTATGGTTTAAGTTTGTTTGATTTTAACTTTCCTTTTTCGAAAATTGTAACTTTAAGATTGGTTTTTTTAGTTATCTCATAACCGGAAATTGATCCACCAGGACCTGAGCCAATTATTAGAACATCGGTATAATTCATTTGTCAATCACTTATAAGATTTCTGCACAAATAATAAAGATTATTAATTTTGTATAAAAATTCTTAAGTTTATAGAAGATGTTAAGATTAGATAAATAATAAGCATTAGATCTGAATAAATTTAAAAAGTTCAATAATAAGGTAAGCATAAATATTCCAAAAAAAAATAATTCATTTAAATTTGAAACTTTTTTAACTAAACTTTTATTTACAATTTCAATTTGATTGTTTGATAATTTTTTTTCTAATTTGGACTCTGATATTTGTTTTATTATCTTCCTTAAGAAATTAGAGTTTATTAAAAAAATATTTTTTTTTAGTTCCATATTATGATTATTTAGGTGATAATTTATTTTAATTGAATTATACCTTAAATCAACATATATAAGAGTACTTTTATGTCCCATAAAGAATTAGAAGATTATAAAAATAAATTAAATAAAGTTATTGAGGAAATTGATTTTGATAAAATAAATAATTTATCAAACAGTATTAATCAGATCTGGCGTGAGAAAAGAAACTTATTTCTCTGTGGTAATGGAGGAAGTGCTGGAAATGCGATTCATGTTGCAAACGACATGATATATGGAATTGGGATGGGTAAAATTCCTGGATTAAATGTTGAAGCCTTATCAGCTAACTCTTCTGTAATTACTTGTTTAGCCAATGATACAGGTTATGAAAATATTTTTTCAAAACAGATTGAGGCAAAAGGAAAAAAAGACGATATGTTAATTTGTTTTTCAGGAAGTGGAAATTCGATGAATATAATCAATGCAATTGAGCAGGCTAAGAAACTTGAAATAAAAACTTTTGGAGTTTTTGGATATACTGGTGGAAAAGCTGCGAAAATTGTTGATGATTTTATACATGTAAATATTAATGACATGCAAATCTCAGAAGATATGCAAATGATAATAATGCATATGTGTGTAAGAAATATTATGTCAAATATTAAAAAGTGAAAAAAAAAATATTTTTAGTTATTGGCAGTAATTCTTTCTCTGGGTCACATTTTATAGATTACATTTTGAGCTTAAAACATAAAGTTATTGGTGTGAGTAGGTCATCACAAATAAATAATATTTTCCTACCATATAAAAAAAATAATCATATCAAGAATTTTAAATTTTATAAAATCGATTTAAATAAAGAAAAGGAAAACAACAAATTAATAAATATCATTAAAAAATATAAAGTTGAATATATAGTAAACTTTTCCGCACAAGCCATGGTAGCTGAAAGTTGGCAATATCCTGTTGATTATTATCGAACAAATGTTTTATCTCTTGTAAAACTCGTAAATAAAATTAAGGGAATAAAACATATAAAAAAATTTGTTCATGTGTCTACCCCAGAGGTTTATGGAAATATACAGGGTAATACAAAAGAAAATATAAATTATAAACCTAGCACACCTTATGCAATTTCAAGAGCTGCTTTTGACATGCATCTTATGGCATTGAAAAAAAATTATAATTTTCCGGTTGTTTTTACTAGAGCTGCAAATGTTTATGGTCCAAATCAACAATTATATAGAATAGTGCCAAAATCAATTATTTGCGCACTTACCAAAAAAAAGATTGAATTACATGGCGGTGGCAAGTCTATGCGTTCATTCGTTTACATAACAGATGTTGCTCAAGCTACTTATAAAATTGCAATTAATTCCAAGCCAGGAAATATTTATCATATTTCAACAAAAAATTTGATAACTATAAAAGACCTTGTTTCAAAGATATTTAGTTTAAATAAATTAAGTATTAAAGAGTTTGTTAAAGTTGTCGCCGAGAGGCCTGGTAAAGATAAATATTATACTTTAAGTAGCTCTAAAATTAGAAAAGAATTTAACTGGCAACCAAAAATTTCTTTAAATGAAGGTCTTTTAAAAACAAAAAATTGGGTGAGTGAAAACCTAAATAAAATAAATAAATTATCCTTAACGTATGAGCATAAAAAATAAAAAGATTTTTGTTACTGGTGGATGTGGTTATGTTGGATCAGTTTTAGTAGACAAATTATTATCAAAAGGAGCAAATGTGGTGGTTTTTGATACTCAATGGTTTGGAAATTATTTACCTGAAAATAAAAATCTTGAAGTGATTAAAGATGATATAAAAAACTTGAGCAATTATGGTCTTAATGATTGTAACAAATTTGTACATTTAGCAAATATAGCTAATGATCCTGGCGTAGAGTTGAATCCAAGTTTATCTTGGGAAGTTAATGTATTGGCTTCATATCAGATAATGGAACAAATAAATAAATCATCTATTGATCAAGTTGTGTATGCAAGCTCGGGCAGTGTTTATGGGGTCAAAGAGGAAGAAAATGTTACAGAGGATTTAAGCTTAGTTCCTATATCTGTATATAATAAGACAAAAATGATATCTGAAAAAGTTTTGATGTCTTATGAAAACAAAGTAAAAATACATTGTATTCGACCAGCTACTGTTTGTGGCCTTTCCCCTAGAATGAGGTTGGATGTAAGTGTAAATATGCTTACTTTTCAAGCTTTAAAAAATAATGTGATGACTATATACGGGGGGGAACAAGTAAGACCAAATATTCATATATCTGATTTGACCAATGCGATTATCCACTTCATGGAAAATGAAAACATTAAGAGCGGAGTTTATAATGCAGGCTTTGAAAATTTATCAATCTTAGATATTGCAAAAAAAATTAATCGAAAAATTGGCTCAGAAATTAAAATCTTGCCAGTAAATGATATTAGATCATATAGATTGAATTCTGATAAATTAATTAAAACAGGATTTCAAAAAGAAAAATGTGTCGATGATGCTATCGATGAAATTGTTAAAAATTTCAAAGATGGAAAACTTATTGAAAAAGACAGTTATTATACAGTTAAGTGGATGAAACATTTAAAGATATAATGGGCAAAGAAATAGATTTATTAATTAATTATCCAAAGACTAAAAGAGATCCTCTGAAAAGAGCTCAAGAAAAAACTGAAGAGGATAGAGAAATAGCTAGAAAATTTGGCAAAGAATTTTTTGATGGTGAGAGAAAACATGGTTATGGAGGTTTCTCTTACAATCCTAGATTTTGGGAACCTGTAATTCCCACATTCAAAGAGTACTGGAATTTGAATTCGAACAGCTCTGTTTTGGATGTTGGTTGCGGTAAGGGTTTTATGCTTTATGATTTAAAGCGTTTAATACCAGATATTAAAATTAAAGGGATAGATGTTTCTAAGTATGCTATTGAAAATTCAATGAAGGAGGTAAAGCAAGACTTGTTAGTTGCAAATGCACGTAAATTACCTTTTCCAGATAATTCTTTTGATGTTGTAATATCAATTAATACAATCCATAATTTAGACCTTGAAGATTGTGGAACGGCATTGAGAGAAATTCAGAGAGTTTCTAAAAAAAATTCATTTATAACGGTAGATGCTTTTAGAAATGAAGAAGAAAAGAAATTGATGTATGCATGGAATCTGACTGCAAAAACTATTATGTCAGTCGATGATTGGATAAAATTTTTTGCTAAAAATGGCTATACTGGCGATTATTTTTGGTTTATTCCATAAAAAGCTTTACTGTTCAAAATTTGAACGCTATAACGTTCAAAAATTGAACACTAAAGATATTTATTATTATGGAAGATGATCAAGATCATTTTAATATTTTAAGAGAAATTCAAAAAAAACCAAATTCGTCTCAAAGACAATTAGCAAAGGAATTGGGTTTTAGTTTAGGTAAACTAAACTATTGTCTAAAAGCGCTTCAAAATAAAGGTCTTATAAAAATACAAAATTTCAAAAAAAATCCAAAAAAAATAAATTATTTATACATTCTGACCCCAAAAGGAATTTCAACTAAAACAAAGTTAACAATTAATTTTATGAAAAGAAAAATGAAAGAGTATGATCAATTAAAATCTGAAATTCTCAAATAATGAATAAAAAGATTTTGATAAAACTTTTTGAACAGGTATTTAGGACTAGATCTGTTGAGGAAGAAATAGCTAAAAGATATAAATTTGGAAAAATGAGATGCCCAACTCATTTATCCATCGGCCAAGAAAGTGTCCCAGCAGCATTATCTTTAATAATGAGAAAAAAAGATTTTGCCGTTAGTTCACATAGAGCACATGCACATTTTTTAGCAAAAGGCGGATCATTAAAAAAAATGATTGCTGAAATATACGGAAAAAAAACAGGATGTTCTCAAGGCAAAGGTGGATCGATGCATCTTGTAGATATCAATTCAAATTTTATGGGATCAACCGCAATAGTTGGAAACACAATTCCGATAGGAGTAGGTCTTGGACTCTCTTCGACCATTAAAAATAAAAATCAATTTAGTTTTATTTTTTTTGGAGATGGAGCTATCGAAGAAGGAGTTTTTTATGAGTCAATAAATTTTGCAATTGTAAAAAAACTTCCCGTTATTTTTATATGTGAAAATAACTTTTATTCAGTTTATTCCCATCTGAAAGTGAGACAACCAAAAAAAAGAAAAATTCATAAAATGGTCTCTGCTTTAGGCATTAAATCGTTCTATAATGAGTCAGATGATCCATATATATTATACAATTTTTTAAAAAGTAAGATTAATTTTACAAATATAAGCTCTGGTCCTTATTTCTTTGAATTTAAAAATTATAGATGGCGAGAACATTGTGGCCCTAACTACGATAATGATATTGGTTATCGCCAAAAAAAAGAATTTGAATTTTGGATTAAAAAAGACCCTCTTTTAAAAATAAAAAGAAGGTTGAAATTTTTAAATAAAAAAAGGATTGAGTTGCTAGAAAAAAAAATTAAAAAAGAAATATCAGATGCATTTAAGTATGCAGAATTATCAAAATTTCCTAATCCTAAAGAAGCTTACAAAGGAGTTTATGCCAAATAATCAAATATCATATTCTTCATCAATTAATGAGGCTTTGAAGTTTTCTATGAAAAAAGATAAAAATATGATTTGTTATGGCTTAGGGGTAACAGATCCTAAGGAAATTTTCTCAACAACAAGAGATTTAAAGAATATTTTTGGTTCTAAAAGAGTTTTTGATGTACCGACATCAGAAAATGCTTTGACAGGTATATCTATAGGGGCAGCATTAAATAATGTAAGATCAGTAGTTTCTCATCAAAGGTTAGATTTTTTTTTACTGGCAATGGATCAACTAGTTAACTCTGCAGCCAAATGGCATTACATGTTTGGATCAAAAGCTTCAGTTCCTATAACAATCCGGCTAATAATTGGAAGAGGCTGGGGCCAAGGACCAACTCACTCTCAAAATCTTCAGTCATGGTTTAATCATATTCCCGGGCTAAAAGTTGTTATGCCAACCTTTGCTAATGATGCAAGAGATGTATTAATTTCCTCAATTTTTGATCCTAATCCTGTTTTATTTTTAGAACATAGATGGTTGCATGAAAACAAAGACAAGAAAAAAAAAATTAAAAAACTTAAATTAATTAAATCAAAGATCTGTGTAAAGGGAACTCATATTACAATAGTTGGCACCTCTTACTTAACCATAGAGTCAATAAGAGCAGCTAAATTTTTAAAAAAACACTACAATATTAGTGCTGAAGTAATTGATTTAATTTCCATTAAACCTTTAGATCTTAATACAATCATTAAATCAGTGAGAAAAACCAAAAATTTAATTGTTGCTGATACAGGTTTTTATACTGGATCAATAGCTAGTGACATTATTTATGATGTGATGAATTATAATAAAAATATCACAAAATCACATCCTAAAAAAATTGCTATGCCTGATGTGCCAGAGCCAACAAGTTATGGTTTAACAAAAAATTTTTATGTTAGAGCTAACAAAATAGTAGATGAGGTATTAAAAATTTTGAAAGTTAAAAAGAAAAAAAATATTTTTATAAATGAATCTTTTCCTCACGATGTACCAGGAGATTGGTTCAGGGGACCTTTTTAATGAAAAAAAATTTATTTATATTGGGAGCATCTAGTGACATTGGTGGTTTTTTAGTAAATTCATATTCTACTGAATATGAAATTTTTGGAACATTTAGATCAAAGAAAAATTTACCATTATTTAATCATAATAAAAATAATATAAAATTCTTTAAATGTGATTTAAATAAAAAGAAAGATATTGATAATCTTACGAAGAAATTGATCAAAAAAAAATATAAATGGGATTTAGCAATATTTTCAGTTGGAGATTTAAGTCCAATTGGAAATTTTGAAGACTTAAGTTTTGACAAATTTTCAAAATCTTTACAGATTAATTTTTTGGGACCATTAAAAATTTTAAATAAGATTTTAAAATTGAGGAATAAAAAAGGATTGAAGAAGGTAATTTTTTTCTCTGGCAGTGGAACAAATAATATTCAAAAGAAATATTCTTCATACACAATTTCTAAAATTGCTTTAATAAAAGCTACGGAACAACTGAATGAAGAGATTCAAGACGTATCTTTTACAATTTTAGGACCAGGTTGGGTAAATACTAAAATCCATAAATCAACCGTCAGATATAAAAAAGAAGTTCCAACTAACTATAGAAAATACCTAAAGGTTTCAAAAAAAAATAATACCAATGAAATGATGCAAATTAAAAATTTTTTAAACTGGATTATAAAAAGTAACAAAAAAGTAGTTGGAGGAAGAAATTTTAGTATTAAGAATGATCCTATAAATAATAAAAGTCTTATTCAAATTCTGAAGACAAATAATGATTATTTTAAATTAAGACGATTTGGCAATAACTTAAAAATTTGATTTATGAACTTAGATAGAGAAATCTTACTTATAAAAAAAAATTTTAAAAAACACTCATCAAAAAGTATTTTTTATAAGAAATTAGATTTGAAGATTAAAAAAAAAATTTCTCTTTATTATAAAAATTTTAAAACGCGAAGCTACCTATCTCTTGGCCCTATAGGAAAAATTAAATTTCCATTCTTTAAGATGGGAAATATTAATTCTACACATTTATTTGGATTAGATGAATTAATAATTTTTTGTTTCTATAACATAAATAAAAGTAAATACAAAAATGTTTTAGATTTAGGAGCAAATATTGGCATCCATAGTCTTATTATGATTAAGAATGGAATGAAGGTAACTTGCTACGAACCAGACTTAATACACGTTGAACAATTGATAAAAAATTTAAAAATAAACAAATCATACAAAAATATAATAATAAAGAAAAAAGCGGTTTCTAATAAAAAGGGGAGAGAAAAATTTTTGAGAATTTTGGGTAATACTACGGGTAATCATATTTTAGGATCAAAAAAAAAAGTATATGGAGATGTTGAAACAAAAATAGTCAATTGCGATAGTTTTAAATCAATAATGAAAAATAAAAGATTAATTAAAATTGATGTTGAAGGAGCTGAAGCAAAACTTATTAGTTCTACAAAGTATAAAGATTGGGAAAATACAGATGCTATTTTGGAAATAGGCTCTTTTGAAAATGCAAAAAAAATATTCAAACATTGTAAAAATAACAATATTCAAATTTTTTCTCAAAAAAAGAATTGGAAAAAAGTAAAATATATAAGTGATTTACCAAAATCTTATAAAGAAGGATCAGCCTTTTTAACGTGTAATGATAAAATGAATTGGGGGCAATATGGTTAAAAGATCAATAAAAAAAATAATTAACTATATTTTGAGTCAATATATGATTTTAAAAATGAACATACGGATATAGATCAAAAAAATGAAAATAAAATTATCAGATTTCGTAATTGAATTTTTAAAAGCTAAAGGTGTGAAAACATTTTTTACAGTCTCAGGAGGAGCTTCTCTGCATTTAATCAATTCCGTGAAAAAGAATGATAATTTACGATATGTTTGCAATCATCATGAGCAAGCAGCTGCATTTGCCGCAGATGGATATGCTAGGACAAGAAATGATATCGGCTGTGCAATAGTTACAAGTGGACCAGGAGCAACAAATTTAATTACTGGAATAGCTTCAAGTTTTTTTGACTCAATTCCAGTAATTTATTTAACTGGCCAAACAAGTTCTAAAAGAAGTTTAAAAAATTCAAATGTACGTCAAATAGGTTTTCAAGAAACAAAAATAGTTGATATTGTTAAGCCAATCACAAAATACTCTGTTAAAGTTGAGGATCCATATTTGATAAAATATTATTTAGAAAAAGCATATCAAATTTCTTTAACTGACAGAAAAGGACCAGTGCTAATTGATATTCCGGATGATTATCAATACAAAATAATTGATACAAATAAATTAAAAATAAAAAAAATAAATATAAAAAATGACAAAAAAATTTATCCCAATTTTTTAGAGTCTAAAAAGGATATATTAAATTTAATTAATAATTCTAAAAGACCTCTATTAATTCTTGGATGGGGAATTATATTATCAGAATCTCACAAAGATATTTTAAAATTTATTAAAAAATTTGACATCCCTTATTGTCCTACGTGGGCTGTTTCTCATTTAGCAAATTTTAAAGATAAATTAAATGTCGGAACTTTTGGAACCCATGGTAACAGATATTCAAATATTGTGATTGAAAAAGCAGATTTGTTAATATGTTTAGGAACAAGACTAGATACAAAAGCAACAGGAAGCCCAGTAAAAGATTTTAGTAAAAATTCAAAAAAAATCATTATTGATGTTGATACGAATGAATTGAAAAAATTTATTAAATTTGGATTAAAAATTGATTTGTTGATTCAAGATAATTTAAAAAAATTTTCAAAAAAATTGATAAATTTTAAAATAAAAAAAGTCAGCAATTTATGGTTAAATGAAATTGATTATATTAAAAATATTACGGAGAAATTTGATGAAAAAGAGAGAAACAAGATTAAAGGACTTAACCCTTATAAATTAATTGATTATTTTTCAAATCTTTTTGCGGAGAATACAAATATTTTTTGTGATACTGGCTGCATAGTTGCCTGGTTGAATCAAAAATTTAGATTTAAAAAAGGAATAAATCTCTATCACGATTATAATAACACTGCAATGGGATGGTCTTTACCTGCATCAATAGGATCTTATTTTCATACAGGGAAAAAAACATTTTGTTTTGTTGGAGACGGTGCTCTTATGATGTGTTTAAATGAATTAGCAACTATCCAAAAACATAAAATACCAATTGTAATTTTTATTATTAATAACAAAGGTTACTCAATGATCAGGCAAACACAAAAACAATGGTTTAAATCAGATTTTTTCGCATCTTCAAAAAAAGGTGGAATAACATTTCCAAATTTTAAATTTTTAGCAAAAAGTTTTAATATTGATTATAAAAAAATTCAAAATATTAGTAGCTTAAAAAAAATAGAACAAAAAATTTTGAAAAATCCTAAACCCTTGATTGTTGATATAGACATTCATGAAAATGCTGATGTTATTCCTCAAGTTAAATTTGGTTTTTCAAATTTTGATATGGAACCTTTGCTTAAAGAAAAAGAAATAAAAAAACTTTTGAGGACATAGTTCAAATGAAATCACAAAATGCAGTTTTATATAAATTAAATGGTCAATTAAAAATTAATAAATTTGATTTTCCAAATCCTAGCGATTATCAAGTTTTAGTAAAACTTTTTTATTCTGGTATTTGTGGCAGCCAAATAATGGAAATATCTGGAGGAAGAGATAATAAAAAATATTTACCACACTTTCTAGGACATGAGGGTAGTGGAATTGTTATTAGAGTTGGAAAAAAAGTTAGAAAAGTAAAACCAGGAGATAAAGTAATTCTTAGTTGGCTAAGATCCAAAGGCGGTGGGTGTAAGAACAATAAAATTCTCTATAAAAAGAGAGAAATTAATTATGGACCAATTACAACTTTTGGAGAATACACCTTAGTAGCTGAGAACAAAGTGGTTAAAAAGCCAAAAAGATTGAGCAATAAAATTGCGACATTATTTGGTTGTGCAATACCAACTGGAGCCGGAATGGTTCTTAAAGAGAGCAAACTAAGCAATACCAGTAAAATATTGGTATTTGGCCTCGGAGGAGTAGGTTTCAGTACTTTAATAACGCTGTTATCATTAAAAATTAGAAATATTTCTATTTTAGAAAAAAATAAAAATAAAATCTTAATTGCAAAAAAATTAGGAATAAAAAGTTTTTTGAACAAAAAAAATATTAATAAATTTATTAATAATTTTGATTATTGTTTTGAGAGTTGTGGAAAAAAAGAAACTATTGAAAAAGGATTTGAATTAATTAAAAATAATGGAAAACTTATTTTTAGTTCTCACCCACATAAAAATCAAAAAATCAATTTATATCCACACGATTTAATTAAAGGTAAAAAAATTATTGGAAGTTGGGGTGGAAGTATAAATTTAGAAAAAGATTTAATGTTAATTTTAAATACACTGAAAAATAAATTAAAATTATTTAATTTGATTATAAATAAAACTTACGAATTAAAAGATTTAAACAAAGCAATTAGAGATTTAAAAAAAGGAAAAACTATAAGGCCATTAATCAAATTTTAATATATGAAAAAAGTATTTGTATCTGGAAATTTTAATATTATTCATCCTGGTCATATAAGACTACTGAAATATGCCAAAAGCCTAGGAAACAAATTAATTGTTGGTATTTATACTGACAAAAATTCAAAATCTAATGCTTTTATTAAAGAAAATTTGAGATTAAGCAATGTTAAGGACTTATCTTTTGTAGACGAGGTAATTTTAGTCAATAACACTCTTAAAACTTTAAATCTTATTAAACCAGATTTAATTGTGAAAGGTAAAGAATTTAGAGACAAAAAAAATATCGAACAAAAATATATAAGAAATAAGTCTTGTAAATTAATATTTAGTTCAGGACCTGCAAACTATTTTTCAACAAAACTTTTTGAAAAAGATATTAATATAAAAAAATTTCAAATTAATACTCCAAAAAATTTTTTAACAAGACATGGAATTAGAAAAGAAAAAATTCTAGAACTTTTATCAAAAATAAATAATTTAAAAACTTTAGTTATAGGTGACATAATTGTTGATGAATATGTTTCATGTGATTTACTTGGAAGTTCAAATGAAGAACCATGTCTTGTTTTAAATAAACTAGATTCAAAAAAATTTATAGGTGGATCAGGAATAGTAGCATCCCATGCAAGTAATTTAGGATCAAATACAAGATTGATAAGTGTAACTGGAAATGACACAAGTAGGACCTTTTTAAAAAATCAACTAAACAAAAACAAAATCAAAAGTTTTTTAATTAATGATCCATCCAGAAAAACAACAGTGAAACAAAGATTTAAAATTGATAACAGATCAATAATTAAAATAAGCAGTTTAATGCAAGACCCAATCTCAAAAAATATACAGGATCAGATTATCAAGATAATAAAAAAAAATATAAATGATATAGATTTGATAATTTTATCAGATTTTAATTATGGTTGTTTACCTCAAAGATTAGTGAAAATTATAATTAAATTAGCTAAATCTAAAAAAATTTTTATTGCGGCTGATAGTCAATCTTCTTCTCAGACTGGAGATGTAGCAAGATTTAAAAATGTGAACTTAATTACACCTACAGAAAAAGAAGCTAGGTTAAGTGTTAAAAATCATACAGATGGTTTGATTACAATGATAGAGCGTTTAAAAAAAATCTCAAAAGCAAATAATGTTATTCTAACACTAGGATCAGAAGGTATTCTAATTAAGTCTAATAAAAATAAAATTCATACTGATAGAATTGAAGCACTAAATAAGAGTCCAAAAGATGTAGCAGGAAGCGGAGATGCATTATTAGTCATAAGTTCACTAATTTTGTTATTAAGTAAGGATATTTGGATTGCTTCATTTTTAGGCTCAGTGGCCTCTGCAATACAGTGTAATAACATTGGCAATAAATCAATTTCAATTGATGAATTGTTAAATTTGATAAAGGAAATGCAAATAAAATGAATGCAATTTTATTGTCTGCCGGCTATGGAAAAAGATTAAAAAAAATAACAAAAACTACACCAAAATGTTTATTACCAATTAAAGGCAATCCAATAATTGATATTTGGATTGAAAAATTAGTTTTAGCTGGGGTGAAAAAAATAATAATTAATACTCATTATAAATCAAAAATGGTAAAAAAACATTTGTCTAACTCCAAATATAAAAAAAAAATTATCATCACATACGAAAAAAAATTATTAGGAACTGGGGGCACTCTTATAGATAATATAAATAAAATTAAAAATGAAGAGACCTTTTTAATTCATGTAGATAATTATACGGAATTAAATATTTCAAAATTTATAAATTTTCATAGAAACATGAAAAAAAAAGATTGCCTTGTTTCTTTAATTTATTTTGTTACTAAAGACTTTAAAGACAAAGGAATATTAAAAATAAGTAATAAGAAAATTGTTTCAAAGATTTTTGAAAAATCAAAAACATATCATGGTAAAAATGCTAATGGTGCTGTATATATTCTATCTAAAAAATTTTTAAAAATAATTTCAAAAAAATATAAAAATTCTAAAGATTTTATTAACGATATCTTAATAGATTTTCAAGGAAGAATTGCCGCATATAAATGTAATTCAATTTTTTTGGACATAGGAACAGTAAAAAATTATATGAAAGTTAAATGAGATATATTATTAAGTTATATAAAATTTTCAAGTATTCAATATATAATTTTTTTATAAATTTTGTTTCATTATTATTAGTTAAGTTTGATTTATATTTTTCAATTTTTTTTAAATTATATTTATATAAAAGCTATAATTATTTTAAAAAAAAAGATAATCAGAATTTAGAAAAAATAAATAAAAAAATACTTTTTAGATTAATTAGAAATAATAAATATTTAGATTTATTTGCTCCATTATATCATCAGTCCGAAGGTTATAAATTTGGTTGGGAACTGTGTAAACTAAAGTTTATATCACAAGAAACTATTAATAAAATTTTTGAATTTGATCAAAAAATTTTATTTACCCCTAAAACTTTCGGAAAATTTGGACATTCTTTATTGATTGATATATTTATTAGAGGACAGCTAACTAATATTTTAGAAAAAAAAGAGATAATTATTGCTGGAAATAAAAAATCTTTTTCAAATTATAAAATTTTAAAACAATTATTTTCAAAGAATGCTAATTTTCAACCAAACTTTTTAAATACTAGTGTTGATAAAACAATATATGACAATTGTGAAGTAAATTTAAATTATTTCAAAACTCAATCAGGTGAGTATTTAGATTTAAGGAAATATTTTTGTAAAATGCAATTAGAATGGGAAAAAAAAAATTTTAAAAATTACATAAAACTTGAAAAAATCGATGAACATAGAGGGTTAGACTTTTTAAAAAAATATCAAATTGATCTATATAAGAATTGGTATGTTTTAATAAGTGTAAGAGAAAATGAAGATAGTTTTGAGCTTAGAAATTCAATTTTTGAAAGTTATATACCAGCTATTCATGAAATTACAAAACGAGGAGGTTTTGTAATCAGATACGGAAATTTATCAGGACAAATAAAGAACACTAACATTAAAAATTTTTTAGATTTGAGAGGTAATGAGGAATTAAACCAAAACTTACCATTCCTTGTAAAAAATGCAAAATTCCAAATTTCGACTGGTACAGGTACATCTGTCCTCCCAATGTTATTAGATATACCAAATTTAATCACTAATTGGTCCCCTATAACCCATATTATGGGTACAAAAAAAGATCTATTGCTTCCAAAAATGTTTTTTAATTCTAGGGGCAAAGTAGTTAATTTCCAAGATAGATTGAGCGATAAATTTGGTGCAGTAGAAACGAGTTACATGGCCAATCAATTACAAGTAAGTGTCAAAGACAATTCTGAGCAAGATATCAATTTAGCCGTAATACATATGTTTGAAAAATGTGATAACGAAAATTTTAAAACTGGGGAAAATCAAAATAAATTCAAGGATAGAATGAATAAAAATAATTTTTACCCTATAGAAATTAGTAATTCTTTGGAACAAACCTATCCAGATTTTTTTTATGAAAATTAAAGCAACATTAATTTTATTATTTGTATTTATATTTATTAGATTAATAAAAATACTTAATTTATTTTTTACTATTAAAATAGGTAGAATTTATACATCTAGAGTAGGCCATATTGCACAAAATTTAGAAAATTATATTCACGAAACAAGAAATGAAAAAGGATTAATAACTTTTTTTGGTACAGATAAAAAAATAGCCAATAATTTCTTATTAAGATTATTTAAAAGAAAAAATATTTTTTTTGGGCGATTTTTTTTCTTTGTGTATATGCAAATTAAAGATAGGAAGGATTATTTTGATTTATTAGTAAGTGAAAATAAACTAAATCCCAATTTTTCACTAGTTGCTAAAGAAAAACCGAATATAAAGATTCCTAAAAAAGTAGATGATTTTGGATCCAAGTTTTTAAATAATAATAAAATTACGAAAAACTTTGTAGTTTTTCATAATAGAGATGCTTCATACAATATAGGTGATGACAAAAATTTTCACGAGTATAGAAATTTTGATTTTAAGGATTATTATAAAACAATTAAGTATTGCAATAACCAAAATATTTCCACAGTTAGAATAGGTCATGATATTCAAATTAAAGATAATTTAAAAAATAAAAATCATTTTTTGTTAGATAATAATAAAATTTCAGAAGAACTTAGCATCTATATGCTAGCTAACTGTAAATTTATGATAAGTTGCAATTGTGGTTTTTTGGACATAGGAAGAAGTTTTAGGAAACCATCTCTAATGATTAACACCGTCCCATTCGATATTCAGGATTTTGATGCTAGAGGATATGGGTCAATTATAATGCCAAAAAAGATATACAATAAAAATAAAAAAAAAATGCTAACTTTAAAAGATATATCAGATTTAGTAATTGACATACATTATAAAGGAAATTTTTTCTCTGAAAATAATTTAGAATGGATTGATAATTCACAAGATGAAATACTGATGTCATTTAAAGAAATGATAAAAAAAATCGATAATGATAGTGAGTTCTTAAATGAGGAGGATAAAGAAATTAGAGATAGATTGTTTGATATATTTAAAGAAAATAAATTTTATAAAATGATGCTAAATGAATTAAATATAAATATTAGTTATAGTTTTTTGAAACAGAATCGATCTTTATTAAATTAATTTTATGAAATTATTTAAACTAACAAATAATATAATTCCCCAAATCTTTATTTTTAAAACTAAATTTCTGTTTTTTTTATTCGTTTTGAGTTCATTTCTCGAAGTTTTGGGAATAGGTTTGTTTATTCCTTTTTTAACTGAATTAACTAATTCAGAATTTTCTTTTATTGAAAAAATTAAGATTTATTTCATTCCTATTTATGAATATTTAAATTTAAATAATTGGATTGCTTTTTTTTTAATCTTAATAGTTTTGACCTTTTTGATTAAGAATTTATTATTAGCCTTTATAGCTTATTATGAAAACAAATTTGTAGAAAATTTAACAGTTGATTTGTCTTCCCGACTTTTGGGAATTTACTTAAACCAAAATTATTTATTTCATAAAAAATTTAATTCTTCTGAGTTAATAAGAAATATTAATATTGAAATTTCTACATTTATTGTTTTTTTGAAAAATTTATTAGTCTTAATAGCACAAACAATATTTATTTTTGGAATACTGATAATACTTCTCCTTTATAATGCTGAAATTACATTGCTGACAATTTTTATTTTTCTAATATTAATGTTTTGTTATAATTTTTTTACTAATAAAACAATTGATCGACTTGGCAAATTAAGGCTTAATAATTCGGATATAGCCATTAAACATCTGCAACAAAGTTTTGGAGCAATTAAAGAAATAAAAATTAATAATTTAGAAAATTTATTTACTGGGTTATATAAAACTGTGTGTCAAAAAATCGCTTTATCTGTGAGTATGTACAGTTTTCTTCAACAATTACCTAGGTTAATTATAGAATTTTTCATAATATTTTTAGCATGTGCGGGGATAATTTTTTCCTCAGGAAAATATGATTTATCATTAATAATCGTTACTATTGGGGTTTTTTCAATCACAGCAGTTAAGCTAATTCCTTCATCTCTCAAAATTTATCAATCTATTCAGGGAATAGTATATTGTTTGCCATCATTAAAAGTTCTTTCAAAGCAATTAAATTTAAAAATAGATACTAGAAAAAAAAATAACAAAAAAAAAATAGATATTTTCAGTAAGCATATAACGTTTGATAAAGTTTATTTTAAATATCAAAATCAAAAAAAACATATTTTAAAAAATTTTAACTTAAAACTATGTCGTGGAGAGAAAGTGGCTATTGTTGGTAGCAGTGGCGTAGGAAAAACAACGTTCATTGAGTTATTAATGGGATTAATTTATCCAAATAAAGGCAAAATTTCTGTTGATAAATATAAAATAATCGATGTTTTGAATGATTTTCATAGGATTATCGGATATGTGCCACAAGATATATATTTGATTGATGATACAGTCTTAAACAACATAACACTTCTAGATAATTCAAAATTAAATAAAAAATTTATTAATGAAGTTATCAAGAAATCTAAACTAAAAACTACAATTAATAAATTACCTAATGGAGTCAATACAATTATAGGCGAAAGGGGAAGTAAATTTTCTGCAGGACAAAGACAAAGATTAGCCATTGCCAGAGCTTTATATAAAAAGCCAAAAATATTAGTATTGGACGAGCCGACAAGCTCTCTAGATAAATTTAATGAAAATCAAATTATTAATGAAATAATAAAAATGAAAGATTTAACAATTTTTGTAATTACTCATAATCAAAAATTATTAAAAAAATTTGACAAGGTAATTTATCTTAAAAATAAAAATTTGGTAAAAATTATTAACAGAAAATAAACTAATGAAAAAAAAAAAAAAATATAAAATTGCATTTTTAGATAGAGATGGAGTTTTAAATAAAAATATAAATGGTGGGTATGTTGGTTATCCAAAAGATTTTAGATGGATTAGTGGTGCAATTAAATCGATAAAACTTTTAAAAAAAAAAGGCTTTAAAATAATTGTAGTTACAAATCAATCAGGTGTAGCCAGGGGGTTTTTTTTTAAAAAAAGATGTTGAAAACTTACATAGTTATATGAATGAAATTCTAAAAAAAAATTCTACTAAGATAGATAATTTTTTATTTTGTCCTTATCATATCGATGGAAAGATTAAGAGATTTAAAAAAAGAAGTAGCTTAAGAAAACCAAATAATGGGATGTTTCGAATTGCTGCTAAAAAATATAATATTGACAAGAAGAATTCTTTTATGATCGGGGATCAAGTCACTGATATGGAGTTTGCAAAAAAAAGTGGAATAGAAGGTTTTTTTTTTGATGAAACAAATTTAATGAAATTTATAAATAAGAAAATATTAAAATGATCTCACTTGATTTAAGAAATTTAATTAAACCTAATAAGACATTACTTGGAGTTGGTCCAATGAGTGTTAATTGTGTAAATGCTGCAAGTAGATTATCAAATACATTTAAATTTCCAATAATGCTTATAGCAAGTAGGCGTCAAATAGATTCTGAGGAAAATGGAGGTGGATATGTAAATAATTGGAATACAGAAAATTACTCCAACTATGTAAGTTCTTTAGACAAAAAGAATAAGATTATTTTAGCAAGAGATCACGGCGGTCCTTGGCAAAATAATATCGAAATTAAAAAAAAATATAATTTAAAGCAAGCTATGAGATCTGCAAAAAAATCATTTGAAGTTGATATTTTAAATAATTTTAAAATAATTCATATTGATACAAGTATTGGAATAAACAATACGCATGTATCGTTAAAGGATTCTCTTGAAAGATTTTATGAATTATTCGAACATTGTAATATATTTGCAAAAAATAATAAAAAAAAAGTATTTTTTGAAATAGGAACAGAAGAGCAATCAGGAACTACTAATACTCCTGAGGAACTAAACTACACTTTAAATAAAATTTTTTCTTTTTGCAGAAAAAAAAAATTTGATAAACCTTTATTTGTTGTAATACAGTCAGGGACAAAAGTTGCAGAAACAAGAAATATAGGTTCTTTCGAGTCACCTCTGAGGATAGAAAACGAATTACCGGTTGAAATTCAACTACCAAAAATGATTGAAATTTGTGCTAAAAACAAGATATTTATGAAAGAACATAACGCTGATTATCTCTCAAATCATAGTTTGTCCTTGCACCCAAAACTTGGAATTCATGCAACTAATGTTGCGCCAGAGTTTGGAGTTGAAGAAACTAAAGCTTTAATAGAAATATTAAAAGACTTTAGACAAACAAGATTTTTAGAGGATTTTTATGAAATATCCTATAATTCTAAAAAATGGAAAAAATGGTTAGTTAAAGACTCAAAGACTAATAGAATAGACAAAGCTGTTATTGCAGGTCATTATATTTTTAGCTCTGAAAAATTTCAAATTTTAAAAGGTAAAATTGAAAAATTTTTAAATAAGAAAAATATTAATTTAGATAATTATTTACAAAAACGAATTGAAAAATCAATTATGCGTTACGCAAAAAATTTTAATTTAGTAAAATGAAAAAAAAGGAAGTAGCTACAATTATTTTAAATAGAAATTTAAAAAGTGTTACAGATAAACTTTATAAAAAAATTTTAAGATATAATAAAAATCATACTGACATTTATATTGTTGACTCCGGATCAGATGAAGAAAAAAAATCTAAATTTACCACTTGGTCTGCAGATTGGAAATCAGCAAGAAAAAATGGTTTAAGATTTAGTAGAGGAATGAATTTTGGTTTATCTAATCTTTATAAAGAAAATAAATTTAAAGATTATAAGTATTTTTTATTACTCACGAACGATAGCGAAGTAGAGTCAAAAAATTTTCTTAGAAATTTAATTTCTATAATGAAAAGATTTAAAAGCATTGCAATTTTATCACCTTGTTCAAAAAAATGGGGTGAAAAATTTCTTTTGAAAAAAAATAAATTAAAATTTTTTTGGTACATTCACAATAATGCTTTGTTAATTAGAAAAGAATTTATAGAAATTATATGTAATAAAAAAAATCCAAATTATAAAAATTTTTTATTTGATGGTAGTAATTTTAGAGGATTTGGAGCAGACTCTGAACTTATTATGAAATCTTATAAGAATAACTATGCTGCTGCAATCACATCTGAGGTTTGGATAGAGGAAAATGAAAGTTACCTTTTAAATAAAAATAATCTTATCAAAACAGATCGATATGATGACAATTTAAGATTATACATTGAAGAAGGGCTTAAATGGATTAAAAAGAAATATAAATTTGATAGTAAATGGGATTTAAATTTACATGTAAAAAAATATTATGACAATTTTTTCAAGAAAAATAAAAAACTTAATAATTATAAAATATAGTTTATGAAAAAATTTAGTGGTCTTGAAATTGGTAAAATAAAAAAAAGCTTTACAAGTCAAGATTTATTTAAAAAAAAATATCAATATTCTATTTTGAATTTAAACAAAGGTCTGAAATATCAATCCAAAACCTTTAATGTTGGATCCATAGCAATTATAAAAAGCTATGCCAAAAATTCAAAGATCAAAATAAACGATAAAGAATTTGATACCAATAAATATAAATTTTTTAATTTTGATTTTAAAAAAATAAAATTAGAGGCAAATAAGAAAATTATTATTGGTATTGCTGGTGTTAAAAAAAAAATTAAAATTAATAAGATCAAAAGCTTAAAGGAAAAAGAAGTGTATAAAGTTAAAAAACCTTGGGGTTATGAATTATGGATTAATGGTCAAGCACTAACTCACTCATTTAAAAAAATATTTATAAAAAAAGGTAATAGAACTAGTTTACAGTTTCATAGAAAAAAAATTGAGACAAATTTTTTATTTAGAGGATCGGCGGAATTAACCTTAAGCAAAAAAAACGGTAAAAATAAAAAAATTCAAATATTGAAGAATATTTACAAAAAGAAAATTAATTCGGGAACTTTTGTTAATGTGAATAATTATGCTGTTCACAGATTGAAAGCAATTTCTGATATATTGTTGTACGAAGTTTCAACACCACATTTAGATGATGTAATTCGATTAGCCGACGATAAAAAAAGAAAAGATGGAAGGATATCTACAGAACACTCGAAAAAATGATTAAATGAAAAAAATAACTGTTTGTATTTTAACATCTGGTATTGGTAGTCGACTAGATCATTACACCGCGAATAAAAATAAATCTTTGTTGTCGATAAAAAAAGAGTCAATACTTACAAAGATATTTAATAATTTTCCTAAAAACACAAAATTTATTATATCAATTGGATATAAATCTCAGCAAGTTAAAGATTTTGTTAAAATTCATCATCCAAAATTAAATGTTAAATTTGTAAATGTTAAAAATT
>MDTD01067883.1_pt1 | contig 28777 bp, 31 predicted proteins | sample 811221 | NCBI WGS metagenome assembly MDTD01 (sample SAMN05326646, study PRJNA326480) | marine metagenome | isolation source: seawater | place: Pacific Ocean: South West | collected 2011 | reverse complement strand
TTCCATGTCTTAAGACAAAGTACCATCGGCGCAGAAAGGCTTGACTTCCGAGTTCGGAATGGGATCGGGTATTACACTTTCGCAATAATCACCAGGCAACGGTTTTATACATTAAAAAATTTAATTGTAAACTTTTTATTTTAAAAAATTTAAAATCAAAAAGGACAAATAAAATATATTTAATATGGCTATATTTCTGATGGAAAAATAATTTTTTTTAAAATTTAAATCAAAAATTGTTAGAAAAAGGAAAATTAAAAGTGGATCATAATATTTATGGTAAATTGATAATTGAGGATTTGAGATTAAAATTAGTAAAATAAGAATCAAATTATCTATTCTTTTTTCTTTAATTAAAATTAAATAAATAATTATTAATGAATATAATGAGATAATATAAAAAAAAATATTATTTTGAAAAAAATAATTTGAGACTTTAAAAAAAATGCCTCCACCTGTAAAAATTATTTCGTAATTAAAAATTAAAATATTTAAAACAAAAAAAATAAAAATTATAAATAATTCTTTTAAATTCACTCCTTTCAAAAAAAATTGATCTTTATAATAAAAAATAAAAGGTAATAAATAGAAGAAAAATATAGAACCTATAATTAAAATTTTATTTGAAAAGTTAAGATTGTTGTTGAAGCCAAAAAAATCATTTTCGTTTCCGGGAGTTAATCCTGGATCAATAAAAAATACATCTAAAATAAATAAATAATAAAATGCAGGAAACGCTAAAAATAAATTAAGTATAAAATAATTTAACAATTTTTTATTAATTATTAAATTTTGGTAAAATTTATATAGGAAAAAAATTCCGAATATGCAAAAGTTAATACTAAAGTATGAGGATATAGCTAAAAAAACTACATTTAAATAACAAAATACAATTTTTTTTTGATCAAAATATTTTAAATAAAAAAAAATACTAATTATAAAAAAATGAAATCCAATAATTCTACTATCAGGCCATACACTTAATGATCTAAAAACCGGAGATAAGAAAAAAATAAGCGACAAAGCAAATAAATAGTTTGAATTAGTTGATTTAAATTTAATCCTCAAACATTTATAAAAAAAGATTATAGAAACTATTGAAAAATTAAAAAAAATAAATCTTATAATTTCATCACTGAGCTCAAGCTTAAAAAGAAAGGATAATATAATTATTGTTAATGGTGAGTGCCTTTCACCATATTGGTCAAAAGTAAGAAGTGTTTCTTTAAAATCTTTTAAAAACAAATTTATTAGATCTTTATATCCTAGGTAATCTTGATATGCCCCTCCTGTGGAATTTTCATTTATATAAAAAGCTGATAAAAAAATTAAATAATAACCACAAAATAAAAAGAATTTAGGTTTAATATCCTTTTTATTTAAAAAAAAAATTGTCATATTGGTTTTTATTTTATAGTACAATTTATATACATGCTTTTAAGTATTAATAAAATCAAATGATCGAAAAGAAAAACATAGAGATATTGATACCAACTCTTAACGAAGAGGGAAATATACAAGAAACAATACACAATTTGAAATCTAGAGGATATATTAATATTACAGTAGTTGATGATAATTCCTCAGATAATACTGTCAAAATTTCTAAAGACCTCGGATGTAAAATAATTGATAATTCAAATAAGCCAAGGTTAGGTTTTGGAAATTCCTTAATTAAAGCATTTAAAGAGTCAAGATCTGATTTCTGTTGTATTTTTGATGGTGATAATTCTTTTGATCCAGACTCACTAGATATAATGGTTCAAAAAATTAATGATGGATTAGACTTTGTTTTTTGCTCTAGATATAAAGATAATAATACTAGCGAAGATGACACAATGATTAGAAAAATTGGTAATTTTTTTTTCACAAAGTTAGTCAATGCGCTCTTCAAAATAAACTCAACAGATGTTTTATTTCTTTATGTAATGGGCAAAAAAGAAAATTTTGATAAATTAAATTTATTGTCAACAGATTTTGGGATTTGTACTGAGATACTTTTAAAATCATATATAAACTTTAATTGTGGAGAAGTTTTATCCCTTGAAAGAAAAAGGAAATTTGGGAAAAGTAAGGTTAATGCTGTTTTTGATGGTTTTAAAATATTGATGAATATCTTGCATTATTATATTAAAAGTTTTTCAAATAAAAAATTAATTTAAATAATGAAAAAAATTGCTTTTATAACAGGTATCACAGGCCAAGATGGATCATATTTAGCTGAACTTTTGCTTGATAAAAAATATATAGTTCATGGATTACTAAGAAGAACCAGTTTTTTAAATTTAGACAGAATTCAAAATATAATAGATAAATATGAGTCTAAAGGTTTATTAAACTTACATTACATTGATCTTACTGACACATCTAGTATCACAAATTTAATTATAAAATATAAGCCACATGAATTTTATAATTTAGCAGCAATGAGTCATGTAGGAATAAGTTATTTTACTGGTGAGGCAACACTAAATATAAATGCATTATCTACATATAGAATTCTAGAATCTATTCTTAAAAATCATAAAAAATGTAAATTTTATCAAGCATCATCAAGTGAAATGTTTGGTTCAACTCCACCTCCACAAAATGAAAAAAGCCCTTTCAACCCACAAAGTCCATATGGTATTTCAAAAGTTGCAGCTTATTATACAACTAGATATTTTAGGCAGGCTCATGGATTGTTTGCATCTAACGGTATATTGTTCAACCATGAATCACCAAGAAGAGGATTAAATTTTGTTACAAGAAAAATAACACACTCATTAGCTAGAATATTATCTGGGTACGAGAAAAAAATTTATTTAGGTGATATTTCCACTAAAAGAGACTGGGGTCACTCTAGGGACTATGTGAAAGGAATATGGATGATATTACAATATAAAAATCCGGAGGATTTTGTATTATCAACAGGTAAAAACTATTCTATTGAGGACTTTGTTAAAAAAACATTTAATATTATAGGATTAAACTGGAAAAAATTTGTCACAACAAATAATAAGAAATTTTTAAGACCCTCTGAAGTGAGAAATCTTCAGGGTGATAGCAAAAAAGCTAGAAAACTTTTAAAATGGAAACCAGTCTATAATTTAGACACTTTGTGTTTAGATATGTTGGAAAATGATTTAAAATTATATGGAATGACTTTAAATCAAGCAAAAAAAATAGCGAAAAAATTGTCAAATTAATTTTGTGATATATCAAATAAAACCTGTAATCGGAAACTTGGCAAAAAAAAATATTATCAAATACATTAGGGGGGATAATTGGATAACAGAATATAAGAAAACACATTTATTTGAAAAAAAGTTTGCAAAATTTACTAATTCAAAAAACTGTATATCTTTTCCTAATGGAACACTTACAATGTATGCAATTTTACATTGTTTAGATTTAAAAAAAAACTCTGAAGTATTGGTTTCAAATTATACGATGGTAGCCACAGCAAATGTTGTAAAAATGGCTGGATTAAAATTAAAATTAGTTGATATATCAGATCGAGATTTATGCATGTGTCCGAAAGATTTATTGAAAAAAATTACAAAAAAGACAAAAGCTATAATTTATACCCAAATGAATGGGCGTGTAGGTCAAATAAATAAAATTTCAAAAATATGTAAAAAAAAGAAAATTCATTTAATTGAAGACGCAGCACATGGTATAGGAAGTTATATTAATAATAAACATGTTGGAAACTCTGGAATTGCAGGTTCATTTTCATTTAGCATGCCAAAATTAATAACTATGGGTCAAGGAGGTGCAATAATTACAAATAATAGTAACTTTGCAAAAAAATTAAGATTATTTAAAAATTTTGGAAGAAAAAAAGATGGAATAGATATTCATAACTATTTTGGATATAATTTTAAAATCACTGACTTGCAATCAATATTAGCATCATCACAATTACACGATATAAGAAAAAGAATTCAAATAAAAAAAAAAATTTTTAAAAGATACCAAGAAAAATTAAAAAAAAATAAAAAAATAAAAATGTTTCCAATGAAATTTGGAGAAACTCCTTGGTCAGTAGATATTTACTTAAAAAATTCAAAAAAAATTAAAAAAATTTTGATGAATAAAAATATTTTTACAAGATATGTTTATCCACCTATTAATAGTCAAAAAATATATAAAAATTTTCCTAAATTGCCGGTATCTAACTTTTATTGCAAGAATGGTTTGTGGTTACCCTCTAGTCTTGATATTAAAATTAAGGAAATAGACAAAGTTTGTGCAATATTAAATAAATACGTTTAAAAAATATCTTTAATGAAAATACGTAATAAATGCCTGTCATGTAAAAATGTTAATTTGAAAGAGATCATAAATTTAGGCATGCATTCTTTTGCGGATCGATTTATTGAAAAAAAGAATTTAGGTAAAAAAGATCCTGCCTATCCACTAATATTAGATTTTTGTAAAAAATGTAAATTTATTCAATCAAGGGTCATAACTGCCCCACAAGACAGGTACTCAACAATTGATTATTCTTATACATCCTCAAATTCAAATTACTCAAAAAATCATTGGATTAATTATGCTGATAGTTTGAGTAAAAAATTTGATTTAAAAGGAAAGAAAATTTTAGAAATTGGATCAAATGATGGTTATCTCTGCAATTTATTTAAAAAAAAAGGTGCTTTTGTAATTGGGGTAGACGCCTCAAAATTTATGACGAAACTGTCAAAGAGTAAAAAAATAGATTCAGTAAACTCAATATTTAATTTGAAAGAAAGTAAAAGAATAAAGAAAAGATTTGGATTATTTGACTTTATAATAGCAAACAATGTTTTCAATCATTCTGATGATCCATCGAATTTTCTCAAAGGTGTATTTAATTTATTAAACAAGAATGGTTATTTTATTTTTGAACAACCTGATTTTGCAATTGGTGCTATATCTTTAAAATTTGATCAAATTTATCATGAGCATGTTTCATATTTTACCTCAAAAAATATTAGATCAATATTAAATCATAATAAATTTAAATTAATTGAAATTAGCAGAAATGGATATCATGGGGGTAGCTTAAGATCAATCGCGTCGAAAAAAAATTCAAAAATATTTAGTAAATATATAAATTTAAATCAAATTAAAAATTATAATCAAATTTATAAAATCAAATTTTATAAAAAAATGATGAAAAAAATTAATATTAGGAAAAATATATTTTTAAAAAAAGTAAATCGTCTTATTAATCAAAATTATATAATTTGTGGTATTGGCGCTGCAGCAAAATCAAATACATTCTTAACATATTATTCTTTAAATAATGATATTGTTAAATTTGTTACGGATACATCTAAATATAAAAAGAACAAATTTACCCCATACACTAGAATTCCCATTAGAGACGATTTAGAAATTAAAAAATATAAAAAAATTGCTTGTATAATTTTAACGTGGAATATAAGTAATTTAGTAATTAAAAAAATCAAAAAAATGAATAAAAATGTGAAAATTTTATATACCTAGTAATATGAAGTACAAAAAATTAAAAGTAAATTTTAAAGATAAACGAGGAACTATCACGGACATATTCTATAAAAAAAATATTCAACACGTTGCAATAATAAGTTCCAAGCCTAATACAAGAAGAGGTGATCACTATCATAAAAAAACTACTCAATGGATGTATATAACTAAGGGATCTTTGGAATACTGGTACAAACCAGTTAAATCTAAAAACAAACCAAAAATGAAACTATTAAAGGTTGGTGATTTAGTTGAAACTCCACCAAATGAAATGCATGCATTAAAAATTGGAAAATTAGGTAATGAATTTATTGTTTTTACTTTAGGAAAACGTGGTGGAAAAGATTATGAAGGGGATACTTACAGATTTAAACCTACGTTAATTAAATAATTAATGTATAAAATTTATTCAAAAATAAAAAAAAAAAAATTATTACATGTTTTTTATAAATCAAAAAATAATTTTGATAGAATTAATTTATCCCCTGATAATGAGTTTTTGCAAGCATCTGTAATAAGATTTAAAAATAAAAAAATAGTTAGGGCACACCACCATATAAAACATGAAATGATAAAAACAAGAAGACCAATCCAAGAGTCTTGGATATTAATCAAAGGCAACGCAAAAATTACTTATTTTGACACTAATAATAAAAAAATTAAAAAATTCTCCATGAAACCGGGTGATATATCGATAACTTTTTATGGAGGACACGAATTAGAAATTCAAAAAAAAGATACAATTTTATATGAGTATAAAACTGGTCCTTACAAGGGGAATAAGAAAGACTTAAAGTATTTAAAAAGCTAATAATAATGATTTTACCACTTGAAACATTTAGAGGTATTTTTGCTCTAATTATTGTTCTCCATCATTTAAAGATTGATACATTTATTCAAAAATCAAGCATCGTTATAAATGGGGGTTTAGTTGTTGATTTTTTTTTTGTATTGAGTGGCTTTGTAATAAGCCTAAATTATATTGACAAAATAAATTCGAAGTTAGATTTAATTAATTTTCAAAAAAAAAGGTTTCTTAGACTTTATCCTCTTCATTTATTGACTCTATTTATATTTATACTTATTGAAATTATAAAAATTTTAGTAGAAAATTACTTAGACTTACAACCAACATATTCCCCCTTCTCTGGATTTAATAATTATTATTCGTTAATTGCAAATTTTTTTCTTTTACATGGTTGGTATGGTTGGTCATTTAACTTACCAAGCTGGTCGATTTCAACTGAATTTTATACCTATTTAATTTTTGCTTTAGTAGTTTTAAACGCTAAATATAAATTACATATCTTTTTATTGATGATCTTCTTGTCTTTGCTTTTGTTTATTTTGAATAACTTTGGCTACAATAGTCTTGACAATTTTGTTTATCCAGCAAGATGTATATATAGTTTTTTTTTAGGAGCTTTGACTTTTGTAGTATATAAAAAATTTAAAAAAAATTTTTCACAACTTTTATGTTTAATATTAATAATATTATGCGTTTTATTTATAAGTTATAGTGATAACTTTAATTTAAATAATAAATATATTTTTGCTCCAATATTGTTTTGTTTAACAATCTTATATATTTCCTGGTTAAACCAAAATTCAATTTTGTATAAAATTTTGTCAAATAAACTTACTGTTTATCTTGGTGGAATAAGTTATGGAATTTACATGATACATTTTGGATTGGTTTGGTTTTTTAGACAATTTTGTAGATTTGCACTTAATATAAGTGAAAAAGACGATTATTTGGTATTTAATAAATATATAGGTGAGGTTTCAACAATACTATTTCTTATTTTGGTAATTTACTTGTCGCACTTATCATTAAAATATTTTGAAAACAGGTTTAGGTAATTAATTTTTTTTACTTAAAAAGTTTTTAAAGGTGTTTTCAAAAGCTTTATCAAAATCATACTTTGGCACCCAACCATATTTTTTTGCTAAACTGATATCTAAGAGTTTTTTTGGCATACCATCAGGCTTCGATTTATCATATTTTATTTTCAGGTTGACTTTTATTTTTTTCATCAAAAATTTTGCGTACCATTTAATAGGGTAATCTTTTCCTATACCAACATTGATAAATGGTTCTTTTATTTTTTTATTCATAAAAAAAATTAAAGCATCAGCAAAATCATCCACATACATCAATTCTCTTCTTGCTTTTCCAGTTCCCCAGACCTCTAAAATTTTTTTTTTTTTGATTTTAGCATAATAAATTTTCTTTAATAAAGCGGGGTAAAAATGTGAACTTTTAAGATTATAATTATCATTTGGACCGTATAAATTAGGAGGCATTAAACCTTTAAAATTAATATTATGAATTTTGCTATAATATTCACACATTTTTAAACCAGCAATTTTTGCAATAGCATACGCATCATTTGTTTCTTCAAGTTTTCCTGTAAGTAATTGTTTTTCAGACATAGGTTGTTTTGTAAGTCTAGGATAAATACAACTTGAACCAAGCAGAAATAAATTTTTTACTCCTGCTAAAAAAGAGCCATGTATTAAATTATTTTGAATTTGCAAATTTTCATATATGAATTTATCTTTATAATTTTGATTTGCATAAATTCCACCGACCTTTGCGGCTGCAATTATAACTAAATGTGGTTTATTTTTCTTTATAAATTTAAATGTTTCTGCCTGTTTCGTTAGATCTAAATTTTTTCTTTTTGAAACTAAAATATTCTTATAACCCTTATCAATTAGCTTTCTATGTATCGCAGAGCCAACCATTCCTCTATGACCGGCTAAAAAAATCTTACTTTTTTTGGTTAATTTCATTTAAGATTATTTAATTCTTTTTTAATCATTTCATCTATTAATTTATCGAGATTAGTTTTAGGTTTCCATTTTAATTTTGTTTTTGCTTTTTTTGACTCTCCCAATAACGTATTTACTTCCAAGGGTCTATAATAAGCCTTATCACACGCTATTATAATATTTCCATTTATATCTTTAGCAATTTCATTAATGCCTTTGCCTTGCCAAAAAATTTTAAGTTTTAATTTTTTTGAAACTAAATTAACGAAATTTTTCACACTGATTTGTTTTCCAGTTGCAATAACATAATCGTCTGGTTTTTTTTGTTGCATCATGAGCCACATAGCTTCAACATAATCTCTTGCGTGACCCCAATCTCTTTTTGAATATAAATTTCCTAAATATAGCCTTTTTTGTTTTTTTAATTTTATCTTACACATACCTTGAACTATTTTTTGGGTTACAAAAGTTTCTCCCCTCCTTGGACTTTCGTGATTAAACAAAATACCATTACATGCAAAAATACCATAAGCTTCTCTATAATTAATAGTTATCCAATGAGCATACAATTTTGCAACACCATAAGGGCTAGCAGGATGAAAGGGTGTTTTTTCATTTTGAGGTATCTTCTCGTTTTTTCCATATAGCTCTGATGTTCCAGCTTGATAAAACTTTGTTTTTTTTTTCCAATTTATTAAACCTTATTGCTTCAAGAACTCTTAAAGAGCCTAGACCATCAGCATTAGCGGTGTACTCAGGTGAATCAAATGAGACTTGAACGTGAGATTGTGCAGCTAAATTATAAACTTCATCAGGTTTAATTTGATTTATTAATCTAGTTACAGATAAAGAGTCTGTTATATCTCCATAATGTAAAATAAAATTTCTTTTTTTTATATGTGGGTCTTGATATATGTGATCAATCCTATTTGTATTTATTGAAGATGATCTTCTTTTAACTCCATGAACAATATATTTTTTTTTTAATAAAAATTCTGACAAATAAGAACCATCTTGTCCAGTTATTCCAAAAATTAAAGCTACTTTTTTTTTCATGATTTTAATTTAAATAAACTATATATATCTATTCGTAAAGAAATAGAATATCAGGAATATTGTAATATTATATATTCAATTTTCTGCAAAAAATTTTCAACTGTTTTTTTGAGAAATTTATATTAATTTTTTTTAATAATTTCTTGTTTGATAGTGTAAATGAGTCATTATCAGATTTGACGAAATTAATTTTCTTGAAAAAATCGAGTGATAGCCATTTTGTTATTTCAGATATATATATTTTTTTTGAAATGGATACATTGTATATGCCTGTTACTTCTTTTTGGATTAAATTTTTTATAATTATACATAAATAATCTATTGAAATAAAATCTTTAAAATTATTTTCAACATTTATTTTTTTATTTATTTTCTTAAATTTAATATAATTATCTAAAAAAAGATCATGCGTTTTTCTTCTTTTAATAAATTGTCTTTTTCCAATAACATTTGAAATTCTTAGTGAAATCAAATTTTTTTTTAATATTTTATATAAATATTTTTCTGTGATGATTTTATTTTTTGCATATTGATCCATTGGTTCGGGTTTAGTTCTCTCAGAAATATCTAATTTTGGTTTGTATATTTTTCTTGTATTAAAAAAAAAATATTTAAATTTTTTATCTTTAAAATATTTGATTATATTTCTATCTAAATCGAACTTTATATTATACTTTTTTTTTATATATTTTTTGTGAATTGAAGTGTTTATTACATGTGAATATTTACATTTAAATTTTTTTTTTTTTATAAAATCTTCAAATGAATAACAATCAACAATATAAAATTTGGACAAATATTTTTTTAAATAAAATCCTATAAAACTTTTTTTTCCTATAATTAAAATTTTATTACTCATTTTATTAAACTATTAATCACATATGTTGCAAAAGTATCTAAAGACGGTGAAAATTTTTTTTTATTAATTTTATATAAATATTTTAAAAAACTGTGTGCTTCATTTCTTCTTTGCCACCAATTTTTTGAAAATTTTTTAAAATTTGAAGAAGCGGTGTTATTATTCTGCTGATAAAATGTCAGATAATTTGGAACTACAAATATTTTCCCAAAATCTAAGTACGCTTGATTAATCAATCTAAAATCAAACCATATATTTTTAAAATTTTTTGTTGAAATTTTAAATAGTACATTTTTTAAATATTTTTTTTCTGCAGCAATACAACTTTGAGGACCAAATTTTGGCCAGGGTATAAAATATTTATTTCTAGTATTTATATTTATTTTTTTTTGTTTTTTTTTATTAAAATAAAAAATTGGTTTGTCAAAACATATTTTAAATTTTTTTTCATTAAAATATTTTATTACTATTTCTACTTTATTTTTTTTAAAAAAATCATCGCTATCTAGGAAAAAAATAATTTTTCCATTAGATTTTGATATTCCTTTTTTACACGCATTGATTTGATTTAAAGATCCAAAATTTGTTTTTGTTGAAGTTTTAAATATTTTTATTTTTTTAAATTTTTTAATAATTGAAATTGAATTGTCCGTAGAATGATCATCTACAAAAATTATTTCGATGTTTTTGTAAGATTGTTTTTTTAGAGAATTAATACACCTTTCTATATATTTACTGTTATTATAGTTAACAACTATTACAGATGCTTTAACTTTATTTGTCTGATCGCTCATAAATGTATTCAAATGTTTTTCTAAAATTCATCTTAATTTTAAATGATAAATAAAAATTATTTGTATTTAAAAATTTTCTAATTTCTGAATATTTATAATTTTTTTTAATCATTAAATCATAATGATGTTCAAAATATATAAATTTAATTTTTTTGAGATCTTTTTCATTTATACCTTTAAGCACTTTTAATTCATATCCCTCTGTATCAATTTTTAATAAATGAACAGTGTCTAATTCCGCAAATTCCTTAAAAGAGCTTAAAGGACGAACCTCAGTAATAATTTCATCATATTCATTATCATTTTTATTATTTAAAAAAGAAATAAATTTTTTTTTTCTTTTATAGTATTCAGTATTTTTATTAATTTCATTAAAAGTGGACGAGGATGTTTCTTTAAAGATTTTTAATTTTTTTTTATTATATTCATCTGAAATACCGCTGTTAATTAATAAGATTTTTTTTTTTGTTTTTATTTTATTTTCCAGCAATTTGAATATTTGAGGATTAGCTTCAAAGGAAATTATTTTGTTAATACTTAAATTTTTGTCGAATATTTCAATTGTTTCTCCTAAATGAGCTCCAATATCTACAATATTAACCTTCTTTAATTCAAACTTTTTTTTAAAGAATTTAATGATTTTTTTTTTATTTTGAAAATCAATTATGTTGATAGCAAAAGAAAGTACTTTAATATAAATTAAATTAAGCATAATACATAAATCTTATTCTTTAATAATAGCTTTAAATCCATTAAAATTTGTAATTTTTAATGAGCTTCTATTTGTACAAGGTGTTGGGGTCGCCCAACACATTTCTCCATCTGCTGTTTTATAAAGTTTAATCTCATTAGTTTTGTCTATAACTTCAAATTTAACATCCTTAACAAAAAAAAATGGTGATTTTAATAAATTATATCCGTACTGATTAATTTCTAAATGTAATCTAGAAATATTTCTAATATTAAAAGTTATAAGTGTCAGTATTATTAAACAAATAGAAGAATAGTAAATTTTTTTTTTTGAGGTATTAAACTGTTCAATCAGTCTACTTGCAAAAAAGAAAGTTGGAAGAACAAAAAGTATATAACCTCCATATCTCATTGAAGGATGGCTAATAAACCATTCTAAAAATAAAAGAGATATAATTAAATAAATTAACCAAATACTGTTCCTTTTTATCTGTTTTTTTTTATTACTATAAAAGAATAACATTGAAAGCACTGCAATAAAAATTATACCTAAAAAAGTGTCAGAGACCTTATTGAAAAAATGTCTTTCTATCCAGTTGTCTAGCCAGTTAAAATCTTGGATATAGATTTCTTTTTTAATTTTTGACGAATACCCAGGTCCTCCTCCGCCTTTGGCCCACCATTCGTAATGAATTTTCATCTGCTTAACTTCATTTTTTTCAGTAGACCAGGGTATACTTTTATTAAAACATGTCTTTTCCTCTGGATAAACTAAACATCCTGTGCTGAAAAAACTTACAGATATATTTAAGCTCAAACTTAAAGTTAAAAAAAATATAAGGAAAGCATTTTTTTTAAAATTGTAATCTTTATAAAAATTTGATTTAAAATAAACAAAAGGTATTAATAAAAAATATAAAATATATAATACTTTAGTAGATGCGGATAAAAAAATTAAAATAAGTAAATAATTAAATAATTTTTGTTTGTCTTCTGCTTTTGTTTCTAAAAAAAATAACTCTAAAAAATAAACAAACGCTAAAAGTAATAATAATTGACCTGATCTATCCGTTCCATGTTCACCAATTCTATAGAATGCAACATCTATAAATATTAATGATAATAGCGAAAAATAGTAGACTAAATCAATACTTTTAGATTTAAATTTTTTTATAATTTTATTCAATATTATATAATTAAAGTATATCAAAATTAAAAAAGGTCCTGAATGAAATAGGTAAAATTTTATAAGCGGTAAATATAAAGTTGAATGATAGTAAAAAATTGATGAAGCAGTCCTAAAACCATGACCCAAGACCCCAGTTCCAATGAAAAAACTATCATTTGATAAGTTTAATGCATAAGTCAAGTGATAATAGGGGAAATCATCGTGATTTTTAAAAACATATATTCCAGGTAATAGTACCAAAAATAAAATTACTATTTTTTTTAATTGAGATTTGTTCTTATCAATAGATTTATAAAAATGAGTGAAAAAGAAAATTACACCAATTGAATGAACAATAAAATTATGAATATAATTATGAGCAAATATATATGAAGTAGAATAAGATAATACAACAATAACAAAGAAACCTAAAATTCCTAGTTCCCCAAAATTAAGTTTTTTAAAACCATTAAAAAAAATAGATGTAAATAAATAACCATATCCAATATTTGAAAAAAGAAAAATTAATAAATATGTGACAAATATTATATGATCTTCCATTTTAGTTATTTTGAGTAGTTAAAATAATATATAGTTATTTTGTATGAAATATTTTTATTATCACAACAAAAACTTTTTAAATATAATATTTTGTATAGATTTATACAATTTTTAATATTATTTACTTATACTTTCCAGCATTTCTGTTATTAACTATTTCTTTATATTATGGATCAACTAACATTAGTAATTCCTGCAAAAAATGAGGCTGAGACATTGCCTACTGTTTTAAAAGATTTAGATAAGTACTCACTTAAAATAACTGTTGTTTTAGAAAAAGAAGATATTGATACAATTAATGCAATTAAAAATTTTAATTGTAAGATACTTTATCAAGAGGGCTTTGGTTACGGTGATGCATTAATTCAAGGAATTAACAGTGTCGAAACAAAATATTTTTGTATTTTTAATGCTGATGGATCTTTTTTGTCAAAAGAATTGAGCGACATGTATAAATACTTAAATGATCTTAATTTTGATTTTGTATTTGGATCAAGATATATGAAACATGGTTATAGTGAAGATGATACTTTTATAACTTTGATAGGAAATAGAATTTTTTCTTTTTTAGGAAATGTTTTATTTTCTTTAGAATTGTCAGACATACTTTATACCTTTGTTATGGGTAATACTCAAAAAGCAAGAGATCTAAACATTAAAGAGAAAGACTTTGCTTTTTGTGTTGAACTTCCAATTAAAGCAAAAAAAGCTGGATATAAACTTATTTCTTTACCTTCATATGAAAAACCTAGGATTGCTGGTAGAAAAAAGGTTAATGCTTTTAAAGATGGTTTAATGATTTTAGTTTCTATGATTAAATTTTTAATTCTTAAATGATTTTTTGAAACTGAAAAAAAACATATAGCTCAACAAATAAATAGCAACACTCAATAATAATAATAATATTTGTATTTTAGTATTAAAGATATTTATAGAACATATATAAAAAATTATTATATGATAAATATTTATTGATATTCCAGTCATTGAATTTAAATAACTTTTGTGTGATTTTAGTTTTTTATTATAAAAATAAAATATTAACTGATGTAAGTGCATTGTATCAGGTATCATCGGTGAGGATTTATTTTTAACTTTTCTTATTAAAGAAAATAGAATTTCAAATGCAGGATACCATAGCAAATTAACTATAAAATATGGAGAGATATTAATATTGAAATTATAGATGTTAATCAAAGTATAACAAACAAAAATAGATAATAAATAAATCCCCCCATCTCCTAAAAAAACTTTGTTTATAGAATTAAAAATAAATAAAATTGATAAAATTATTATTAAAGATTGAAAATCAGCGATCTCATAAAATATAATATTTTTATTAATTAAGATTTCTAAAGTAAAAAAAATTGTTAAGAAATATCCTATTGATAAACAATTGTTTCCATCTATAAAATTTGAACCATTTAATAAAACTAAAATACAAAATAATATAAAAAAAATATTAAAATAATAATTCTCTAACATTAAGTTTAAAAAATTTATTCTAATATCAAGAATATTTAAATTTAGTGTAACAATAAAAATTACTAAAAAAACAATTTGAATTAAAAATCTAAATGTGGGAGATTTAATTATATTTAAATCACCTAAAAGACCTATAAATAAAAAAATAATTAAAAAAATAATTAAGTATGTATCAAAATTACCATAATTAACTAAAGAATAAATTCCTAATAAGATTCCACCTGACAAGGGGACTTTATTTTTATTTGTATAAGCTTGGTGTTTTTGTCCAGTAAAATTTAATAAAAAATTTTTTTTTTATTAAGAAAAAATTTATAATCAGCAATATTGGTATAAAAAAAATGTAAAAATAATTTTCAATCATTTTTTAAGATAGTTAAGGCTTAATAAAAATAAATGATATATAGAGTTAACGAAAGAAAATTTTAGATAAATTTTGTAAACTTTATAACCATCCTTTAATTTTTGAGAAAGAGAAGAAGATAGCGATTGCGTAGTCTGGCGCCAAGATACTAAGTTTTCCTTTAAAGGGTAAAACACATAACCTTTTTTTGATAATTTTAACCATAAAACGTAGTCCTCCTTAGTTTTAAGATTTGGGAAAAAATCTTTTATAAGCAAATTTTTTTTTATCATTACAGTAGACAAACCTACATCACACGAATAAATCAAATCATTAAATTTTAGCTTTTGTGCTTTTCTAAAAGATGTTTTTAAATCTTGTTCATTTATAATTGTATAAGATGTATGAGAAATATTAATTTTATTTTTTTCCATAAACGCTACTTGCTTTTTAAGTTTATTTGGCATCCACAAATCATCTGCATCAATGAATGCAATATATTTACCTTTCGCAAGTTTCATCGCTTTATTTCTTGATAATCCTGCTCCAATATTTAATTTATTTATTATTATTTTTATCCTTCTATCTAATTCTTTAATACTTTTTAAAATTTTTAAATCACTCTTATCTTTGTCGTCATAAACAATAATTATTTCAAAGTTCTGATATTTTTGATTTAAAATAGAATTAATTGTAGACTCAATATACTTTTTCTTTTTAAAATAAGGTATGATTATGCTAACTAAACTCATCAAATTAGAAATTTATATTTAGAGTATTTTTACTAGAAATGACACAAAAAAAATTAATAATTTTTATCCCATCAATAGAAGGTGGTGGTGTTGAAAAAAATCTTTTTATTATTGCTAACTTTTTAGCTAAAAAAATAAATAATATATCTTTAATAACAACCTCTTATAAATTTAGAAAAAAATTTGACAAAAAAATTAATGTAATTGTGCCAAAAAATATCTTTTGGGATAATTTGGGTAGAATATACAAATATTTTATTTGTTCTTTAATTTTGTTTAAAATTTTAATATTTAACAAAAATACAACCGTCTTTGCATTCCAAGCAAATCTATACTGTATTTTAATATGCAAATTATTTTCAACTAAAATAATTGTTAGATCAAACTCAGCTCCCGAAGGATGGTCGAAAAGTTTTTTAAAAAAAAAAATTTTTAAGCTAATAATTAATAAAGCCGATAGACTTATTGTTAATAGTATTCACTTTAAAAATAATATGAAAAAAAAATTTAATGTTGGTTCAACAGTAATATATAATCCACTAAATAAAGACGAAGTTTTATTTAAATCTAAATTCAAACAAAGAAAAATTTTTCCAAAAAATTGTTTAAAAATAATTAACGTTGGTAGATTTGTTGAACAAAAAGATCAGTTAACACTTTTAAAATCTTTAAATTTGATAAAAGATAAGATTAATTTTTATGCAGTATTATTGGGCAGAGGTATTTTAGAAAAAAAACTAGTTTCATTCGTTGAAGAAAATAAATTAAGTAATAAAGTTAAATTTATTAAATATAAAAAAAATCCGTATCCTTTTATTAAACAGGCAGATATTTTTGTACTTTCATCTAAATATGAGGGGTTACCAAATGTTTTATTGGAGGCCGCTGTATTAAAGAAATTTATAATTTCTACTGATTGCCCTTCAGGACCGAGGGAAATTTTATTGAATGGGAAAGGAGGAAGTTTAATCCCGGTGGGTGATTATAGGAAACTTTCAGAAAAAATATTTTTATATAGTAAAAATAAATCAAATAATAAAAAATTAATAAAATTAACCTATAAAAATTTAAATAGATTTGACTTGAAAAAAAATTTAGAAAAATATTTTGATTTAATTATATCAGTAATGAGAATTAGTTAAATTAATTTATAATAATTTATCAAAATTTTTAATTAACTTAAAAAATATCAAAAAAATGATAAAAATTACGTTTTGACCATTGTCAAGTCTGATTTTAATTTCTTCATAAAATAATTTTCTATATGGAATTTTGCTTGAAAACCCCCCTCTTCTAAATATACCTGTTATTTCATGTTTCTTAGTTGAAATTCCATGCATTTTATTTTTTACAATCATTCTATAAAAATAATCATAATCGGCATGATATTTATATTTTAAATTATATTTTCCAACTTTTTTTGCAGACTCATTTTTAATAAAAAACCCTGTTGAGTGGCTAGAATAAAATCCCCAACTATATTTAATCTTTTCTGGTCTATACCCATGTAAAATCCCCCAATGTTTTTTCACACTTCCAAAAATAAAGTCAAAATCCTGTTTATTTATATAATTTTTAATTATTGAAAGTGAATTATAAGTTAAAATGTCATCTGAATTTACGATGCCAATAAATTTTCCTGAAGAAAGTGAAACACCTTTATTAAAAGCATCATAGATTCCTTTATCTTTTTCACTTACAATTATATTAATGTTTGCTTTATATTTTTTAATAATTTTAATAGTATTATCTGAAGATTTTCCATCTATAACTATATACTCTATGTCCTTAATTTTTTGTTTAATAACACTTTTGATGCATTTCTCTAAATACTTTTCTCCATTAAAGACTACAGTAATAATTGAAAAGAGAGGTGTTTTTTTATTTTTTTTAAATTTTAAATATTTGAATTTTTTTTTCACAAAATTTTTAAAATAATCTAATTTGTTTTATATGAATATTTATTTTTATCATTAAAAAAGTTACCGAAAAAGATAGACAAGAAAAGTAAAGCTGGAGTAAAATATCTTGGATTTCCGAACCAACCAAGACTTAAAATTACATATAAAGTTGATATTATTAAAAATATAATTATGGAGCTATTAATTGTTTTAAAAGATTTAAGAAAACCAATAAAAATAACCAAATAAATTAAAAGAGAATATATAATTCTAACTGGAATAAGATTTTTATGTGTATCAGTTTTAAGAAATTCTCCTTTCCCATCAAATTGATAAAAATATTTTACATAAAAAGGATTTAAAGTTCCTGTATGGAGATATTTCGGAAAAATCTTTTTTAAGGTAATTATAGGATTTTTTAAAATTAGTATTATAGATTTTTTAAATAAATAATCTAAGTATTGTTTTTTTTGATCAACATCATTTATTTCTAATAAAATGTGACTTTCATTAGAATATATTATATTATTTTTATTAGCCCAATCTTTTGCATCATTTTTTAAAATTTTGAAAGATTCTTCAATAGAAGTATTTTCTTTTTCAGAAACAATATTTGGAACTAAATATAAATAAAATGCTGTTTTAATTCCGTAAGCTACAACTTTATCTGGCCTTCCCTTAAAACTATTGCTCGAAAAAATAATTATGATTATAAAAAAATATCCAATTAATAAACATAGTAATGGTTTTAAAAATTTTTTTCTAAAAATTAATAAATAAACAATACTTAGGAAAATAATATAAATAAAATATTCTTCACTAATTGAGTACATTAAGCCTGCTGTAATACCAATTGCAATATTATTAATAAATTTATTTTCATCATTAATTATAAAAAAATATATCAATAATAATTGAAAAGAAAAAAATAAACTTTCATTCCAAAATGACGAATGATATTGAAGTATATCTGGAGCTAAAGCCAAAAAAAGTATTGTAAAAAAAGTTTTTTTTTTAGAAAAAATCAAATTTAGTTTTTTACTAAGCAAATAAATAACAAAATAATAAAATAAGGATTTTAATATTAAGTAATATGTTTTTCCATTTTCAATTTTAGTTATATCATTTTCCTCTAAATCTTCGTCGATTAATAAGTAAAATAAAGCCAATAATTTTTGTGGTAAAAAACTATCAGTTTTTTTTTTACCAGACTCCCAGAATTTTTTTCCGTCTTTTATATCGTCTAAAAGTATTTGAGCTTCTGCCCAGTGATTATACACGGCAATTTTAATCATTGGGTGCTTGTTATTTTTATACAAGGAGAAATTATCGTACTTATTTACGTAATATACGCTTAATAAAGATGACAGAATAAATGATACTAAAATTAAAATGTTTGTTTTTTTTTGATTATAAAGCATGATATTAAAAAATTAATTTAAGTTAATCATTATTTAAGTTTCTAGTTTTAAATTAAATTAGTTCAACAAAAATAAATAGAATAATTGATAATAATGATTAAAGTAAAATATTATGTCTATTTTCGACAAATTTAATTCAAGAAGTGAAAATTTTTTTATTAACTTATTCTTTTTTTTAATCAATAGCTCTTGGGCACTACTGATAAAAGAGAATTTGCTTTCAGAAAATTTTAGTTCTGCTGTTTTCTTTCTATATTTCTATATTTATTTAATAATTTTTATTGAAATTTATGTAATAAATTTATTACTTATTACAAATTTATCTAGGATATCTAAAAATTTAGCAATATCAGTCATAATATTTTTTAATTTTTACTCACTTTCAATTTCTCTTACTTCAAACTTTATTGTTTTAGAAGGAACTGATAAAATTAAATTTTTTTTAATCTATTTTATTTGTACCTTATTTATCACTCAAATTTTTTTGATCAATTTAAGAGTAATTAAATCTTTAGTAATTTTTTATATTTTTTTTAATATTTATTTATTAGCTGATTATAAAAAAATTTTTCCTTTCAAAACAGAAGGTGAATTTGAGGTAAATTTAGTACAAAAAAAATTTATTAAACCTGCTAATCTTTACGTTTTTTCCATTGAGTCTCTTACACCTGAAACATTAATTAATTCGCACTATAAACTTGAAAATTCAACATATATACAGTCACTAAAGAAAAACAATTTTACAATATTTAAAAACAACTTTAGCGATAATTTTCCAACAAGTCCCTCGTTAAATTCTTTACTTTATATTGATCCTGTTAAATGGAGAGAAAATAGCAATGATAAATTATCTTATTTTTCTGGAAGAGAGAATTTATCTTTATTTAAACTTTTAAAATTAAATAATTATAAAATTACAACAGGATATCACGATAGTCATTTTGGACCTCCAGGAAAATATATTGATGAGTATTTAACTTTTAGATCAGTTGAAGATACAGATGCATATTTTTCAAAAATTTTTATAAATTTTTGTCAGTTTAAACTTCCTTGGTATCACGCACAACTATTTAATTATTGCGATTTAATAAAAATAATTTTTAGAATTCAACAAGAGGATATAATGTTTTCAAAGAATAAATTTAATTCAAATATTTTAAATAAAATAAGTAATGAGTCAAAAAAATTTGTATTTTTTCATTTTTATACTTTTGGTCATCCAACAGGTGAAACACAAAACTACGTTAGTGATTTTCAAAAAGGTGACCTGGAAACTGCAAATATTATTGAAAATGCAGCAAAAAGAATTTTAAAAGATGATCCTAAATCAATTTTAATTTTAATTGGAGACTCGGGACCAACAATATTTAAACATTCAAAGGAAGAGGCTCTTAAAAAACAAATTTTAATGAACTATCCAAGTATTGATCATTCAAATATAATTGACAATTACGCGACAGTCGGTTCTATATTTGATCCGAGCGGTATATGTTTTCATGATATAGAAAAACTAAGAAATAATAAATTTACAACTAATTCAATGATATTTAACACTATATTATCGTGTATGTTGGGTGAAAATAATATCTTGGAAGATAAGAGAAAAAATATTAAGTATACTTTACCAATGAATAAGAAATATGAAAATTATCTTTATGAATAAATTAACAATAATTTTATTTTTCTTACTTTGTCCTTCTACTGCATACGCGTATTTAGATCCTGGTACAACAGGTATAATTTTTAGTACTTTAATTGGTTTATTTGTTGCTGGTTTTGCCTATATTAAAAACTTTTATATTAAGATAAAAAAATTTTTTAATAAGTTGATTGGAAAAAAAGATCAACAAGAGGAAAATAGTATTAAAAAAGACGGTTAATTTTATAAAATCTTTAAGATAATTATAAAATGAAAAAAGATCTAGCACTTATATTTTTTGAAAATCCAATCAGTAGATGTTATTTGCAAATATGTAAATTAAGAAATTTTAAGTTTAAAAAAATAATAGTCTTAGAAAATAAAAAATTTATACCAAATTATATTTCAAGAATTTATAATTTTCATAAAATGAATCATTATCCATTATTGTTTTTAAAAAATGAAACTTATAAAGATGTTGCTAAAAAAATTGCTGATTATTTTTCATATCCAAGAAATTTTTTTATAAATTCTTACAAAAATTATTCTTTGTACAACTTTACTGAAGATATAGAGTTTGTTAACACAGATAATATAAATTCAGAAATTTTTATAAAAAGTTTATTAAAGAAAAAAAATTTGAATTATTTAAACACTGGCAAAAAAATATATACAGAGCCGTTTAACTATAATTTAAAAATTTTACACATTCATCCTGGATATTTACCTAATATAAGAGGTGCTGATGCATCATTATGGAATCTGGAAAAACTTAATTGTCTTGGCGCAACGTCATTTCTGATGAATAAAAAAATAGACGAGGGCCAAATAGTTAGCAAAAGCTTTTATAATTATCCAAGAATAAAGCTTAAAAATTTTGCAAATACTGACTCTAAAGAAATTTATAGATTTTGGTTTTCATTTATAGACCCAATTATAAGATCAAGACATTTTGACGATTTTATACTGGATAATAAATCTGAAGAAAATAACCTTTTTGATCTAAATAAAAATGTAGAAAATAAAAATGAATATTTTTCTTTTATGGATAAAATAAATGCAAAAAATATAATTAAGAAAGTATTAAATTCTGACTAATTTTTTCAAAGACCTTGTTACACTAATTAAATTTAAATTGAAAAAGAAAAATTTTAGGACCATTTTTTTTAACGAGAATGAGTATACTTTTTCTTACTTAAAAAGTTATATTAAAACTAAAAAAATTAAATCAGATATATTAGTTTTAACTATTGAAAGTATAAATAATCCATTTAGTGAAACAATCCAACTTAGATCTAATTTTTTTTTAAAAATATTTTTCCTTACTATAAATGCAAAATATGTTTATTCTACTTCAACCAATTTAAATAATTCTATTTTTCTTAGATCAAAAGTATCAAAAACAAAATATATTTATTTGCAACATTCTCCAGTCAGTCTTTCTATGATATATGATGAAAAAGCATTTATAAATTTTGATGCAATTCAAGCTATTAATAAATCACAGTATATTGAAGTACAGGAAATTAATAATATTTTTAATAAAAAAATAAAACCCTTTAAAAGTAAATATAGATTTTTTACAGAACAGTTTAAATATCAAAATCAAAATTCAGTAGATGTTTTAATAGCACCAACTTGGCATACCAATTTTTATAAATTAAAGATACATGAAAAGCTGTTCAAAATATTTAACGAAAAAAAAATTTCATTTGAATTTAGGCCTCATCCTATGTCTATCAAAAGAAAGGAGTTTCAAAATATTGACGAAAATATAAGAGTTAATCAAGATAAACTTATAAATTTAAAAAAATATAAATTTATAATTAGTGATTGGTCCGGAATATTTTTAGAATTTTCGATAATAAATAAATCTAAGCCAATATTAGTAAATACTGATAAAAAAATTCTAAACAATAATTATCTAAAATTTAAAAATTTACCGATTGAGGTTGAGACTAGAAAAATTATTGGTGTAGAATTTGAAGTTGACAATATTGAAGGTATTATAAAATATATCTTAAACGAAAATAAAAATAATTCTCACAATGAAATTGAAAAATTTTATCAAGATAATTTTTATTAGTTTTAGCTTAGAAATTTTTTAGCAACTTCTAAATCTTTTTTACTATCAATTTCATACCAAAATTTATTTGTTTTAATTACATTAAGATCAATAATTCTATTTTTTAGAGCTTGATTAATAAATGTGGTAAAATCGATTTTTTTATTTTTAATATTTTTAAAAAAAATAAATAATTTTTTCAGATCTGAAAATTTTATTTTTATCAATCCCATAAATTGCAACTTTGGAAATTTTTTATTTATTTTTCCTCCTATTGATATAAGTTTATTTTTCTTTGTAACAAAGTCCTCTGCATCTCTTTTGATGTTGGAAATCTTCATCCTTTTTTTCCAAAGTTTTAACCAATCTTTTTTTGCAAATATAAAGGATGACTGTTCTGTTGATATATTAAATAAATTTTTATCAAAAATTATATCTGAATAACACATCATAACATCCTTTTTTTCTTTTTTAAGAAATTTATAAGCACAAAAAAAACTATAAACCATATTTGTATTTAAATAATTTGGATTTTTTATAATTTTTATTTTTTTATTTTTCTTAAATTTATCTTCTAATATCTTAGATTTATAACCAGTTATAATTACAGTTTTTTTGAATTTATTAATAAAATCTAAATTATAATCAATGATACTTTTATTATTAATGTTTACCATACATTTTGGAACATATTTGGTTTTATCTTGCAACCTACTTCCTCTTCCGGCGGCTACAATAATTAAAATCATATTATTTTTTTCAAAAGCCTTATATCAAATTTTTTAAAATTTTTATTTCTTTCTGGATGCCATTGTAAACCTAAACAATTAATTTTTTTTATGTAAAAAGCTTCTACATAATTATCTTTAGACTTTGCAATTATATCGAAGAATTTTGGGACTTTTTTTATTAAAATATTTTTATAACTGTTGTTTAAAATTCTGTTTTTATTTGAGTTTATGAAATTATTTTTATTTAAAATTATATAATGATTTCCAACCTTTTTTTTTTTTACAAAAGTTGATCTAAAATAATCAGCTACAAATTGGGCACCATAACATATGGCTATAATAGGTATCCCCCTTTTTTTTGAATCCTTAAAAAATTTTTTTGTAAATTGATATCTAATATAATCATTTTCTTTATTACTAAACTTAAGAATATCATTACCTCCACTTATCACTAATAGATCAATTTTTTTATTTAATTTATCATCTTCAGATAGGTTAATAATATGAATTTTTTTAAATACTTTTTTAAAAAGATCAGAAATATTTTTATCAAAGCAATATTCTATTTGATTTTTATATGGAGATCTAATTGTTGGAATGATGGCAATATTTTTCATAAATTTAATTTTTGTAATTATTTATGGCTTTAGAATATATTTCAATATACTTTTGAGCAATTATATTGGCATCTATATTAAGAATTTTTTTATTAATACAATTTATTCTAAGTTTTTCATATTTCATTTCGCTTGATAACCATTCAATGCCTTCTTTTAATTTTTCAGAGTCAAATCTTTCACAAACATAACCGTTTAATTTATGTTCAATAAATTCAGATGCACCTGTATTTTTAAAACATATAACTGGTGTTTCACATGCCAATGCTTCTGCCCAAGTTTTACCGAATGAATCTTGTATTGAAGAAAAAATAAAGAAATCAGCGCTTGAATAAGTCATGTTAAGTTTTGTTTTATCGTCTAAAAATCCTAAATTTTTATACTCAATACCAATATCGTCTAATAGTTGTTGGGACCAAAAACTTCCAAAAATTAAAATAAAATATTTATCTTTATCCAATTTTTTAATAGTTTCCAAAAATATAGTCCATCCCTTTCTTGTACTTTGAGGATTTTGAGCTCCATAAAGTATTACATGTTTTTTTGTATTAATATTTAAATTTGATCTAGCTAATTTTTTTTCAATTATCTTAAAATCTTTTAAATTAATATTATTGTAAATACGAATTATATTTTTATCCGCTAAAACATTGCTTTTTTTAGCTTTATTTTTCAACCAATCGCTAATTGCAATAAATTTAATATTATCTTTAAAAGATTTTTTTTTAACTTTTTGGATAAAATTGGATATTGAACTATTTTCATAATTTTTAAAATCCATTGTATAGTGTGATCCGCCTGTAAATGGCCACATATCTCTCATGGTCCATATAATTGGTTTATTTGATTTGATTAATGTTCTAAAATTTATAAATCCCTCGCTAAGCCAATGAATGTGAATAATATCTGAATTTTTGTACTGCTCTAACTTTGTTATATCATAACCAAAAAATCCTAATGTATATGTTGATCGTGATAGAGGAAGATATAAAGATTTAATAATTTTTTCTAATAATACATTTATTTTTCTAAAACATTTTTTTAAAAAACTATTGTTAATTAGAATTAAATTCTCTTCAGGTTTTTTAATTTGTGAAATAGGTGTATCATTTAATATTTTTGATTCAATTTTTAAATCTAATAATGCATTATGTAAAATGTTAACTCCTTTGTAAACTCCACTATGAGGCGATCCACCAATAATATGTAGTACTTTAATTTTCATAAAATAAAGATATTTATGAGTTATATTTCCCTTCAATAATTAATTTTTTTCTATCACATTCTATAGTAATTACATTTGATTTAATTATTTGTTCAAAAAGATTATCGCCCACTCCAATTGCTGCTGGAATCCCCAACTCTGCACATCTAATTGCCATATGAGAATTTGCTCCTCCAAATTTTGTTATAAGGCCATTTATTTTTTTTGTAAAAATGAAATCAAATCCTGGATCTGCATTTTCTATACAGATAATTTTTTTGTCATAACCAGAATTTTTAAATTTATTTAGGTGTAAAATTTTTCCATTTGCCCTCTGATTTCCAACAAAATTTATCATATTCTTATTTTTAATAATAAATAGTTCAGAAACATTAGTAATGACTTCGGGAAGTTTTAATGGATAGTTATAATTATACTCTTTTTTATTATATTGAATTTCTTTTTTTAAATCAGGTATATTTTTGAAAGTTGTATAATTATAATACATGTTTATTATTTTATTTATTTTGATGTAAGTAATATCGTCTGTATTCAAACCAAAATTACTTGAAAATAATTTTAGATTATCGAAAACCATATCTATACTTTTTGTAAAAACAAATTTTGAAAATTCTCTAAGTTGAATACTTTTGATTAAAAATTTAATAAAATTATTTACTGAAATTTTAAATTTTTCTTTTTTTAGAAAATTATCAATTTTATTTTTTTGTTGCTTATTAAACTGAAACTTTTTTCTTTTTTCTTTATTTTTTTTTTTTAAAATTTTCACCAAAATATAAATTAAAACCATCTCTGTAATTTTTTGATGAAATTTCGTATGTATTGGGCCTCAAATGACCATATTTCAATAAAAAACTTTTTTTACTTTTAGAATAATCTTTTTTCATTTCAGTTGTAATAGTTTCAATAGATTGCAAAAATTTTTCTTTTTCCTCTAAAGATAAAATTTTATTATTTACCATGGAGTTAAGTAATTCTGTTGAAATAAATGCGCATCTTGCTAAACCTGAAAAAGAATATGTGCCATAGTTTTTACAATCAGTTATTAACCAATATATTTTGGCTATATAATCTAAATCAGATTTTTTAATTTCTTCCTGTTTCTTAATTAAAATTTTTATCCTAGATATTTCTTTTCCTAGTTCTTCAAATGCATAATTATTTATTATTTTCAAAGATTCTGATATATCTCTAATTTCCTTTTGTGAAAAATGATGTTTTTTTAAATAGTTTAATTTTTTTTTAGTATCAAAGGTATAGCAAGAATAAAGTATATCAAATTCAATTTTGTCATGTAGATTCGTGTTGCTTTTAAATTTTGTTAAATAGAAATTTATTAGTTTTTCAGCAATATTATCCGATAGTTTGGATGGTATCCAAGAGTTAAAATCTACTCTCAAATCAATAAAAGGAGTTCCAAAGAAAGTTGTCATTAATTGATTTGACGAAACATCGCGGTAGCCGTAACATTTTCTGCTGTCAGCCCAAACAGAATCCGTAATTAATTCTTTATATAATGATAAAGCTAATGGTTTTGGTTTTAATCCAATCATTTCAGCAGGGTTCCAGTCTGACATGACACTATAATAAGCGGTTTTCCCAAGCAGATCATGATGTTTTTTTTGAAGATTATTAATTTTTTTACCTAAAGAGTTTAAAGCAAAGTTTGCAGTATTTGTGTCTAAAATATTTTTTCTTTTGATAACAATTGATCTTGATTGTAAAATAAAAATTTTATTATCTGAGTTAATAGCAAATTCAACATCTATATGTGATTTGTAAAATTTTTTTATTTTTTTAACTATTTTTATAAGCTTATCAAAATTATTATTTCTTAACCTATATTTATTATTCTCTACAAAAATAATTTTTTTTGTATTTGGTTTTCCTGAAGTTACTGCCTCTGTATCTCTACCTTCAAAATAATTAATTTGATAAGCCGGAAAATACGTTTCTAAATCACAAGAAGTGCAAACACCTGAGATTTTAACATTTTTTACCATTGACTGAATCAAAATTTGATTTTTTTTACTTTTATGCCCAGTATAAGATTTGATTATTTCTTGGATACTTTTTTCAACTATATTTAAGTTTTTCGGATTTATATTTAAAAAACTTTTAAATCTTCCTGCATTAGAACTTATATTGCTATCTTCAAATTTATTTGAAGATCTTATTGCAACCAAACTAACAAATTCTTTCTTAATTTTATTTAATATTTCATTTTTTTTTTTATTAAATTTTTCTACATTGAAAAAATATGTTTTAGGAATATTAAAATTAGAGATATTTTTATTTAATATTATTAAGGTTTCAGCTTTTGACTTATTTTTTAATTCTTTCATAAATTTTATTTGGAATATTATTGTAAAATTTTAGATTTAACAAAGTTATATTATTATTTTTAAAAAGATTTGTTATTTTTTTGTCATAATTTAATATTTTATTCAAATGTTTTGAATTTCTATAATAAAATTTATTTGACCCTAATCTATTGTTAGATCTTTTATTGATTTTATTTTTTGTTGTTTTTAAATGAATTAGTAAATCAATATCTTTTGCTAAATTAATATATTTTTTTGAGAAATTTTTATCAAATTTTAGTTCAGAAAATATAAAAAGTTTTTGCATTACACCTTCATCGTCAATTAGAACCTCAACTTTTTTTTTATTTTTATTCAAAATATTTAAGTAAGCAAAAAATTCAATAAACCATAAATAAGCATTTCTATTTAAATTATTTATGTGTTCATTTTTTTGAATTTTTCCGTAAATAATTTTTTGAATTTTTTTGTTTTTATTTAAAGAAATTCTTTTGCAAATTCTGAAATAATTTTTATAGAGAAAGTCTGAAATAGGATTTTTGAAATGTGAGTATTTAATTAGTTTTTTTTTATTTTTATTCTTTTTAATTATATTTATTTCTTTTTTAAGTTTAAAAAATTTAAAATATAATAATGTAATTAAATCTAATAAAGATAAATGACTTTCCTTAAATACAAATTTAAAAAAAATCTTGGAGTAAGTACTTACATGAATATTATCGTTTTTGAGCTTTGTTTCTAAAGCATTTTTAAAATATGTTTTTCCAGAACAGGGGGGACCTATAATTTCGATAATTTTCAATTTTTTTTTTGAGTTTTATGTTTTATATTAAAATTATTATCTTATATACAATTTATAAATAAATGAAAAAAATAATCCATTTAGACTG
>MDTD01063174.1_pt1 | contig 28778 bp, 30 predicted proteins | sample 811221 | NCBI WGS metagenome assembly MDTD01 (sample SAMN05326646, study PRJNA326480) | marine metagenome | isolation source: seawater | place: Pacific Ocean: South West | collected 2011 | reverse complement strand
TACATCGACATCATCTTGCTGGTCGCCGTCGGTGGTACCGCCCTGGTGGTGGCGTACCACTACTTCAGCGAGAAGTGGAAGTCTCGCAAAGAAGCCGCGTCAGGCGAGAAGCTCGAGACGGATGCCGCCGAAGCGCGCGAACTGGCTCTGGAGCCCGAGGTGTTCGACAACCGCCCCGAGGACTCCCAGTAAGGCTCGGTCTCCGCTCAGCCGGACTTCTTCTGCTTGCCCGAGCCACTCTCGCGGGCGGCGCGTGAGCGCTCGACGCTCGCGCGCAGCGCCTCCATGAGGTCGATGACCTCGCCGCCCTGCTCCTCCGGCTGCTCGCCGAACGTTTCGGCAGTGTCGATCGCGTCGCCCTTCTCGAGCTTGGCGTCGATGAGGGTCCGCAACTCGTGCTGGTATTCGTCGACGAAGTCGGCGGGGTCGAAGTCGCCCGAGAAGCTCTCGACGAGGGATGCCGACAGCTCGAGTTCCTTGTCGGAGATCTTCACTGACTCGCTGAGCGACGGGAAGGCAGCCTCCCGCACCTCGTCTGCCCACAACAGTGTCTGCAGCACGAGGACATCGCCGCGCACCCGCAGCGCCGCCAGGCGCGTCTTCTGACGCAACGAGAACCGCACGATCGCGGTGCGATCCGTCTGCTCCAGCGTCTTGCGCAACAGCACATACGCTTTCGGCGACTTGGAGTCGGGTTCGAGGTAGTACGCCTTGTCGAGCGTCAAGACATCCACCTGCTCGGTCGGCACGAACTCGACGACCTCGATCTCGCGGCTGCGCTCGGAAGGAAGCGCCGCGAAATCCTCTTTCGTGAGGATGACGGTCTTCTCGCCGTCGTCGTAGGCCCGGTCGATCTCGCTGTACGGCACGACTTCGCCGTCGAGTTCGCACACGCGCTGATAGCGGATGCGGCCCCCGTCGGCGGCATGGACCTGATGCAGCGACACATCGTGGTCCTCGGTCGCGGCATAGACCTTCACCGGGACGTTGACCAGTCCGAATGTCAACGCGCCTTTCCAGATGGACCTCATCACACCAGTACACACGTTCGCGGCGCCCGGTGCCAGCATCCGACCCGTCTCAGGCACCGCGGGCTAGCCTGGGCCCATGGCGGGTCGGGAGCAGACTGTGCAGGTGCAGGGGCACCGGCTGCGCCTGACCAAACTCGACAAGGTGCTGTATCCGGCAACCGGTACGACCAAGGGCGAGGTCATCGATTACTACAGCCGCATCGCCCCCGCGATCCTGCCGCTTCTCGCGGGACGACCCGTAACCAGAAAGCGCTGGCCCGACGGTGTGGGCGATGCGGAGCATCCGGGCATGTCGTTCTTCACGAAAGACCTCGAGCGCGGCGCGCCCGAGTGGCTCCCCCGGATGCCGATCGAGCACTCCTCGGGCACGAAGACCTACCCGCTCATCGATTCGCAGGCGGCGCTCGTGTGGCTCGGGCAGGTTGCGAGCCTCGAACTCCACGTTCCACAATGGCGTTTTGGGCCGGACGGCTCCCCTGCGAACCCGGATCGGCTGGTCCTGGACCTCGATCCGGGACCCGGTATCGGGCTGGCCGAGTGCGCCGAGGTTGCGCGGCTCGTGCGAGAGATCCTGCGCGGGATGTCGCTCGAGAGCATCCCTGTCACCAGCGGCAGCAAGGGGATCCATCTCTATGCGCCGCTTCCCGGGACGCTCACGAGCGAAGCCGCCTCGAACCTGGCGCGGGAGTTGGCGCGGGCGCTCGAGGCTGATCATCCGGATCTCGTCGTGAGTTCGATGTCCAAGGCGGTGCGTGCGGGAAAAGTCTTCTTGGACTGGAGTCAGAACAACGGCAAGAAGACCACGATCAGCCCGTACTCGCTGCGAGGACGTGAGCATCCGACCGTCGCGGCTCCCCGAACCTGGGACGAACTGGAAGATCCGCAACTGCGCCACCTGCTGTTCTCGGAGGTTCTCGAGCGCGCAGCCGCGGGGATCGCACCCTTCTTCGGCACCTCGACGCCGGCCGCCTTGGACCGCTACCGCGAGAAGCGCGATGCTGCGAGAACGCCGGAGCCGGTTCCGGATGCCGGATCCCGGCCGGCCGCCCGCGGCGACGGTGATCCGCCGCGCTTCGTCGTGCAGGAACATCACGCCTCGCGGCTGCACTTCGACCTGCGTCTGGAGCGGGACGGAGTGTTGGTCAGTTGGGCGGTCCCGCGCGGGATCCCCGAGTCACCCGACCGCAACAACCTCGCGGTGATGACCGAGGATCACCCGATCGAATACCTGACTTTTCACGGCACGATCCCCCAGGGCGAGTACGGCGCCGGAACCATGACGGTGTGGGACACGGGCACGTATGAGACCGAGAAATGGCGCGCCGACGAGGTCATCTTCCGCGCCCACGGCGCCCCGGGTGGGGCGATGGATGACGTGCGGTTCGCGCTCATCCGCACCGCGGGCGACGGCGAGAAGTCGCAGTGGCTCCTCCACCGGATGAAGGACGCAGCCGCCGGTCAGGCAGGTTCGCGGCGCTCGGTCGGATCCACTGGCCGGTCCCGCGCTCAGGCGCGTCCGGCGCGAGAAGACGCCGGCAACGCCGCGGGCACCGCCCCGATGCTGGCCACCATGTCGACGCCGGGGCTTGCCGCCGGCGCAATCAGCCGCTGGGGCGGGGAGCCCTGGGTGGAGATGAAATGGGACGGCATCCGCGCAGTCGGGATCTGGGACGGGACCACCCTCACGCTCCGCGCCCGCAGCGGCAACGACATGACGGCGACCTATCCGGACCTGCACGATGCCGCGCTGGGCGAGGCGCCGTGCGTGGTCGACGGCGAAATCGTCGCTCTGGACGAGAACGGTAGGCCGAGCTTTGCGCTGCTGCAGAAGCGAATGAACCTCGCGAATTCTGCCGAGATCGTGCGCGAGGCCGCGCGCACGCCGGTGAAGTACTACCTGTTCGACCTGCTCCAGATCGACGGGCAGGATGCCACGGCGCTGTCGTTGCGCGATCGACGCGCCCTGCTGGAGCGTCTTGCCGACGGCGCGGGCGAGCGCGTCACGGTCCCACCGGTGTTCGACGATCTGGATGCGACGCTCGACGCCGCGCGCGGGGCAGACCTCGAGGGCGTCGTCGTCAAGAACCCCGGCTCGCGCTACCGGCCCGGCGAGCGCTCGCCCGACTGGCTCAAGATCAAGCTCACCCGCACCCAGGATGTCGTCATCGGCGGCATCCGTCCCGGGCAGGGGGGCAGGTCCGGTGCCATCGGATCGCTTCTGGTGGGCATCCCGGGTGAAAGCGGTCTGCAGTATGCGGGGCGCGTAGGAACAGGCTTCACGGATGCCGCGCTTGCGACTCTGGCGCGCCTGCTCGCCCCTCTCGGAATTGACGAGAACCCTTTCGCCGACGCACCGGCGGCCGACGCGCGCGATGCGATCTGGGTGAAGCCGGAGCTGGTCGGCGAGGTCGAGTTCGCCGAGTTCACGCCCGGCGGCATCTTGCGTCACGCTCGCTGGCGCGGGCTGCGGCCCGCCCGCTCCCCCGACACCGTCGTCCGGGAGGGCACGTCCTAGGCGTGAGTGGCGTCGCCCGAATCGACGTGGCCGGCGGGCTCGAGCTGGAAGGTTGAGTGCTCGACGTCGAAGTGTGAGGCAAGGCATGTCTGCAGGCGCGAGAGGATTTCGCCCGAGCGTCCAGCGGCGATGGCATGGGGATCGATGACGACGTGAGCGGTGAAGACGGGAGCTCCGCGGGTGAGCTGCCACACGTGGATGTCATGCACGGCCACGACGTCATCTGTCGAGAGGATGTGTTCCCGAATGTCGGCAACGTGCGTTCCTTTCGGCGCCGACTCCGACAGGACGTGGAACACTTCGCGGAGCAACCCGACTGCGCGCGGCACGATGAGAGCCGCGATCAGCAGCGACGCAACGGCATCCGCTGCCTGCCACCCCGTCAGCAGCACGACGATCGCTGCGACGATGACCAGCGCCGAACCCAGCAGATCGCCGAGGACCTCGAGGTAGGCGCCGCGGACATTGATGCTCGTACGTTGCGCGGCAGAAAGCAGCCACATCGCCGCGGCGTTGGCAAGAAGTCCGACGATCGCGACGATCAGCATGATGCCGCCGCGCACCTCGGCCTCACCCGGGTCGAGCAGGCGCTGGATCGCCTCGACGACGATCCACGCTGACAGGCCGATCAGCAGGACGGCGTTGATCAAGGCGCCGAAAACCTCGGCCCGTTGGTAGCCGTAGGTCTGCCGGTCGGTAGCCGGCCGAGCCGCGACGATGCTCGCGATGAGCGCGATCACGAGGGCCGCGGTGTCCGTGAGCATGTGGACGGAATCGGCCAGCAAAGCGAGCGAGCCGCTCAGGAACGCACCGACAACCTGGACGACCAGAACGACGGAGGTGATCGTGAGCGAGGCAGTCAGGAGGCGACGGTTGCTCGCGCCACGGATGCCGGGAGCGTGATCATGCACGGCACCCAGCGTAGGGGCGAGAGAAGCCCGCGGCGGCGCTCTGCGCCCAATCGGGAACGAGTCTGAGATTCATGGTCGCTAGGCGGGAGTAGGGCACAGTCGGCGCGATGGACACGCGTGTCCAAACTTACGGCCAAAACGAAACTTGTTCGGGCGGCTTCTTCAAGGCGTAACACACCTTGAAAGAAGGAGAACGAGACATGGAGAAGCCCACCCAGCTGCCCAGTGGACAGTGGCGGCAGCGCTACACCGGCCCGGACGGCAAGCGTCACAGCACCACCGACACGAGCGCCCGGAAGGTGCAGAAGAAGGCCGCTCTAGAGCTGGCCGCGATGATCGAGAAGGCCTTCGCCAAAGAGCCCGAGAAGACGGAGACCCGCTTCGACCTGTTCGCAGAGCAACATCTGCAGACCCGCCGACCTGGGGAGCCTGGTGGATACGCGGTGAGCGTGTACCCCAAGAGGCTCAACCACCTGCGAACCCTCAATCGCACTTTCGGCGCTCACAACGTTGAGGACATCACGCCCGCGCAGATCCGCGCTTGGTGGAACTCCCTGTCCGCTACCCCGGCCCAGCGTCATACCCTCTACTGGTTCATGCATCAGATCTTCGAGATCGCCCTGGATGACGAGCTGATCCAGCGGAACCCGTGTCGCGTGAAGAAAGCGCATGAGAACGGCTCGAAGGGCCGCCCGACCTTCGAGGACGACGCCGTGGAGAAGATCTACAAGGCCACCGAGGAGAAGCAGATGCGCGCCGCCGTCGCGGTCCTCCGAGGTACCGCCTTGCGCGTGGGTGAGTTGGTCGCACTCGACTGGGAGGACCTGGACTTCTTGGAGCACACGATCCCGGTGACGAAGCACTGGACGCCGTGGGGCATCCAGCCCGGGACGAAGACAGGCCCCGAGCACGCCCGCACCATCGCGATGCCCGCCTGGGTGCAGGACGTGCTCGAAGACCTCTTCCGCGGGTCGGATGGGGAGGGTCCGATCTTCCGCAACATGCGCGGGGGGCGGCTGTCTGTGGATGGCATCGAGAAGCGCTTCCGGGAGATTCGGAAGAAGGCCGAGCTGCCCACGATGCACCTCCATGACATCCGCCACACGGCGCTCACGGCGTACGCCCGACAGCCTGGCGTGACGCTGAAGGACCTCATGGAGTTTGGGGGCCATCGCTCCGAGCGTGTCGCGATGAAGTACCAGCACGCCTCGCACGAGCGTGCCGTCCAACATGCCGCCACCTCCATGGTCCCTCGCTGGGTGAAGGCCAAGCAGGACAGCTAACCGGGATGCAGTGCAGCTAACGCCGCTGAGCCCGATGTGCTAACCAACCTCGGCCCAGGGCGAGACTCCTCGATCTACTACGACTGAGATCGTGCGGGGACTGGATGCAGTCCTCTGAGAATTCGTGACCTGAGCGCGACTCCGGTGGGCACCTATGTGCTAACCGGAGTCGCGCTCATCATTCGCACAGACGCCCGAAGCTTCATTCTCGACTCAAAGGTTGCCCAAGCATCGCGAGGTTCCTGGCCGATATCACGTCGAAAGACGACCCAGAGGGGCTCACAAAGGGTGACGCCCCCGGTGTAGGAGCCGAGGGCGTCAGAAGGTTGGTTGACCTATGTCAAGTATACGCGTCCCCCATGAAGGACCAGAGACCCACACTGTTGACTCGTCTTGTGAGTCTCCAGCAGGTGTGACACCCCCCTCAGTTAGTCATTTCCTCGCGATCTACAGCGTTAGGAAGAGACTTCGTGAATGCATCATCGGTTGGGCTTGTAACCTGCCTGACTGTCATCTGTGCGGCAAGCGCATAGCGCGCAGAGCACGGGCGGACATGCTGGCGAAGTTCGAGAATCATCCCGAGTGCATCTCTCTTAGGTTCTCCGTCGAGCTAACACGTGATCTCGATCAGGGCTATGAGGACCTCAGCCGAGCACGCACCCAGTTCATGAAACTGGCCTGCCTCAGTCGCACATCTCTTGGCTATCTCCGCTCGACCGAGGTGACCCGAGTCCATGCCCGCTGGAATTGGCACGACCACGTTGTGGTGATTCCTCGTGAGAATGCTCGCGCAGAGGCTCGCCGACTTCTTGATCTGTGGGATGACGCCTGCCGTCAGATCGGCCTGGAGCCCTCCTCTCACGACCGTGGAGAGAGCGAGACACCCGACGCCATCAAGTACGTGCTCAAACGGCGTCTGGGGCGCGGTGGTGGCTCTCTTCGTGACCTCCTAGAGCGAGCAGCCCGAGGGGATGCCGACGCGGCTGAGGACTACCTGGCGTGGGACGCCTGGAGACAGCGGAATCCCCACGCTCGGTTCCGTCACTCGTGGATCGCCTCAGGGAGCCAGCGGCAGAGTGAACCGCGCGATCAGACCCAGACGGAAGTGCCAGATTCGGATCTGGCCCAGATGGCCCTTCTCGACAGTCTGGGCGCCGGAACGAACGCGCAGCAGATGTTCATGCTGGGGCTTTCGCGCCGGTCGATTCAGCGGCGACGGTCTTACTTCCCGCCTGCACGCCCTGGCCTCATCCCCTACCGAGTCACTCATGCGGACTAATCCGTCCCGGAACGTGGCCAATACCTGATCGAGGTTGTGCTAACCAAGAGCCCCGAGATCCACGCCTGAAAGCGGACGCATTGACGAAAGTTCGACTTTTGCGTCACATTTGGCGCCTTGAGGCCGAGATAACTAGATATGGGAACGATTCAGCGTCAGCGCACCGGCACACCGACGTGCTCAGTCTGCGGTCACGATGAGGCAGACGCCCTCATGAGGGAACTGACAAACGGCGAGCGCGTAGCCGACGTGGCAGCGCGGTACGAAGTCAGCGCCGCTGCGATCTACCGGCACCAGCGCAACCACGCGGTAGTCCTGGCGGCCTTTGATATCGAGTCCGACTCCAGCTTGTCGTTGGTGGATCGCCTCGTCGGCATCATGGACAGGGCTCGCGCAGCCTCCAAGGTGGCCTACGAGCGAGGGGACCTCAGAACCGGAGCCCTAATCGGGGACGCAGCTGTTCGCGCAGCCAACAGCCTCCAGAACTTCGGAGTGGACAGCGAGAAGATCGCCACCGATATCCGCAAGGCCAACGACATCCGGCGACAAGCACTCGACCTCTCACGAAGCATCGAGCACTTCGTAGCGACCTACCCACAACAGGCTGAACCTTTGGCTATCGCCGCTGAGGCTGTCGGGGCACATGATCTCGCAGCCGCATTCCGCGAAGAAGATTCTGACCACGCACCCGACACCGACGAGAAGATTCTGGAGAAGCACCAATGAACGAGCCGACCACCTCTGAAGAAGATGTCGAGATCCTCGCAGACGACGCCGAACCCTGGCACGTCGGAGACGAGGTGACCGTCACCCATGCCGGGCTGAGCCTTCCCTGGGGCATCCCAGGCTTCGGGAACACCGTGTGCCGGAGAGGCGACGTACTCAAGGTCACCCAGGACACGATCAAGCACCGGCAGGACATCCTGCACCTGATCAACAGCCCCGATGCGCAGATCGAGAGATTCGGTGAGATTCGCATCCTCCGAGGTCGGCACGACATCCCCGCCTGGACCAAGCAAGGTGACGCTGAGTGGATTCTTGCCCGCAACGCCGCCCGCGACCTCGCTCACCAGATCATCGACCCGACCGAGCGCGCCGAGGCCTTGCGTGAGGTGAGCCGGAAGTTCGGCCCCGGCCCGACCACCTCGACCTCGACCGAGATCCGCAACGTCTCGCAGCAGCGCCGCCTGGCCGACGACGCGCACAACCGTGCCCTGCACGGGCGCTACGTGATCCAGAGCCTCGCGGAGTGAGCCATGGCCGTGCAGCACGTCACCGTCGCCGGAAACACCTACGCAGCCCCCGGTGACGCCCCCGCGATCTTGAGGCGCCACCTCGGACATCACGGCATCCGACAGGTGGCAGCAGCATGACCACTTCCGCCGGACATGGAGCCCCCGTGAGCCCTACTCTCGACAGGGCTTCCGACTGTCAGAAGCTAGCAGCTGGGCACCCCCGCCTCCTCCCTGAGCCGACGATCTCCGGGCCTCAGCGCATCACCGTGGGAGGCACTGAGTACAACATCCCAAAGAACGCCGGGGTCGCGTACACCTGCGGCAGTCAGATCGCATACGTCCTCCATCAGGCACGTTTGCACTGCTTCGTCTCGACCGGCGAGCTGAGCATCCCCGCGAGCCTCAGGTCGCGCATCGCCTCGATGCACTTCGGCGCCAACCGTCCACCAGCCCAGACCTAGCTACCCCCGCGCCGGGACGTCTGTCTCCTGCTTTCCTCTTCAGGGCATCCCGGCGCGGGTCCCCGCCGTCGATCTCCCTTCATCGTCGGCACCGGGCCGCTCCCGGCCCCAGATAAGCCAGGAGCGGTCCTCCCTCCCCCGCGACCCCGGACGACGAGATGAATGCCGAGACCGCCTGGAGTCATCTCCAGAGGGCGCTCGCGTCTTCCGAGCCAGCATGCCGAGGTGACGACCGTTTCATCGGGGACGGTCGAGGCGGCGCACAGACAGCCGATCTCGTGACCATCTGCACAGACTGTCCGATCCGGCCTCAGTGTCAGGACTACGCCGTATCGCTTGGGTTCCGCATCGCCGGATTCTGGGCTGGCAGATGGCGCGGCAAGTACCTCACTGAAGCCGAGGATCTCGCCGTCTGAGTCACCTTCGACGGGCTGTTTCATACACACGATAATGTCAGTTATCATGTGCTTATGAGCGACCTCGCGACCTATCCCACATCCAACGCCGAGCGTCACGGGGACCTGGGCGGTTCGTGGCTCATGTCCCTCCCCTCGACCAACACGCAGCGGGCCTATCGCCGTGACCTCGTGGAGTGGTTCGCGTTCCTCGACGCCCGCGACCTCGACGCCCTCACCGTGGAGCGCCGACACCTCGACTGGTGGCGCAACTGGCTGACCGACACCGGGAGCGCTCTGAGCACGGTCGCGCGCAAGCTCGCCGCGATCTCGTCGTTCTACCGTTACGCCCTGGCCGAGAACGTGATCGTCGCGAACCCCGCGCAGCTCGTCACCCGGCCCAAGGTGGACCCCGACCACTCCGCTACCAACGGCATGACGCAGCAGCAGGCGCACGACCTCCTCGACGCAGCTCGCGAGGACGACCCCCGCTCTCTCGCGCTCGTGTCGCTCCTCCTCGTGACCGGCGCACGCCTGGCTGAGGTGCTGAACGCCCGCGTCGATGATCTCCAGCACGACACTGGGCACCGCGTGCTCGTCATCCGTCGCAAGGGCGGCATGGTGGCCAAGCTCGCCCTTCCGCCGCTCGTCGTGGACGCCCTGGGCACCTACCTGGGCCAGTCCGCAGCAGAGGGGACGCAGCTCGTCACGACCGACGCGGCGAGCGCGAACCCGCTCATCTTCACGACCCGCACCGGCAAGGCCTGGGCGGCATCCGAGGCCTTCCGCACCGTGCAGCGACTCGCTCGTCGCGCGGGCATTGAGGGCTCGATCTCGCCCCACTCGCTCCGCCACACGCACGGCACGCTCGCCCTGGACAACGGCGTCACCCTGCACGACCTCCAGGACTCGATGGGCCACGCCGACCCCCGCACGACGCGCCGCTATGACCGCGCTCGTCGCCGCCTGGAGAAGTCCTCCGCCTACACCCTGGCCAACGTACTGAGCTGAGGCCTAACTGACTTTCGACTCCACCTCCGCCAGCAGTAGGCCTGCTTGATACTCCACCCACGGTTCGAGCTTCAAGCGCAGCGTCTCACTGACCGTCGGGGCAAGCTCCCGATGCCAGACTTCCAATGCCTCGCCGCCCCGCGAAGGCACGCATACGAAGTCCGGCCCAGTATGCCCAGGATCACGGACGAAGATCTGCATCCCGCGGTAGATCTGGAACTTCATGGGCCACGACGCGGACGCGTGAAGGGCGAACTCCCCGTTCTTGCCGATAGACCTGTATCCCTCGGGCGCACTGGGCCGAGGACCAGGATGAACACTCGACACGACGCCGCGCACCAGCTGTGCTGGAAGGTCGAGACTCGCCAAGAATGAGTTGGTGCCGTCGGCAATGGCCTTACGCAGGCGGGCAGCAGCGGCCAGAGTCTCCTCCGAGATACCCGTTCCTCCGAAGAAAGCGGATATGCGCCGCACGGACGAGTCCATGGTTATGCCCGCGCGCTGCAAGTGACTCCGAACTATCCCGACCGCGTCGAGCACACGGGCTTCGATGAAAGTTACGAAGTCGGCAGGGTCGCCATCGTCCGCCTTCTCCAAAGCATCAAGGTAGGCATTTCGCTGGTCAGCAAAGACGACAAGCGGCACTCCCGGCTGGCGATAGAGGTAGACGCTCGCAAGCGCTCGTGCGACGCGTCCGTTGCCGTCGGGAAAGGGGTGGATGCACACGTATGCGTAGTGTGCATACGCGGCCTGCAAGACCGGGTGGGCGGCTAGGAAGCTCTCCGAGCGAAGCTGTTCCACCAGCCTGTGCATCTCGGGGGCTGTTTCGAGAACTGGTGCATATTGATGAATCTCGCCCGTCGCGCGATTAGTCGGACTGTTCGGCATGCTTTTGTACTCGCCAAGGGGCAGGGGCCGTTCTTGCGCACCGATCTCCGTGTAGACGGTGTATGTGTCCTGAGACTTGCAGATGATCGAGTGTAGTTCGCGAATCCAGACCTCTGAGATCTCAACCGCTCGCGTCGATGCGTCGAGCACATACTCGTACGCCCCTAGTGCGTCGTTGATGGCTCCCACGGCCCGGGCGCCCTTTTGTTCGAGCGTTGCCTCCCATGCTGCCGCTTGCGTCGCGATAGTTCGGGTGAATCCTCTATCTACGGTGTACAGACCCTCGATAGCGCCAGTATCAACTGCCGCGTATCGCGTGGCGACATCGAGCGCCGCCGAGAGTTGCTGTTCTGTGGCGCCGGACCTCGAAGCGGCCAGCAGGTCTGCGTACCGATCCGCGACACTGGAGTCGAAGATGCCGTCGAACCAGTCAATGAAGTCTGGTATCGGCCTATAAAAGTTGCCGCGGGCAAGTGCGCTCATGAGGATGACAGTATTGGAACGGCAGTCGGTAAGCGCAGATCGGCGTGCTGACGGCGCCCACTCACCCCGCAGCTGCAGACTGTCTGCATGAAACCAGGCGAGCGCATTCCCCTGATTACCGCGTCGGCAGACGCTTTGCTTCCGAGGCTCGACGACGACGCTGCAATTGTTCTTCACCAGTTCGGAGCGGACCTCGGCGGCAGCTATACGAGCGAGCCGAGTACCAGGAAGGCCTGGCTGCGGTGGACTATCGGAGAACTTGATGACGAGAGTCTGCATGCTCTGCATGACTTTCTCGTCGGACGCGACCAGGCGCCGGTCTCAGTCTCAGTCGATGATGACCCCTGGGGCGACCAGCCGCTGCGAGTCTTCCTCTCGCACAAATGGGAGGACGCCGAGTGGGTCGCAAGCCTCCGGGATGTGCTCGCGAAGTACGGGACGACCGCCTTCGTGGCGCACAAAGACATCACGCCTTCAAGGCAGTGGCGCGAAGTCATCAAGGCAGGGCTCCGCTCGTGCCACATGCTCGTTGCAGTTCTTCACGAGGACTTCCATAAGAGTCAGTGGTGCGACCAGGAGGTGGGCTGGGCTCTCGGAAGAGGAATCCCCGTCGCGACCATCCGACGGACTCTGGATTTCGAGCGTGGCATCGATGGATTCATGGAGGAGGTGCAAGATATTCAACTCGACCCAAGCAAGGGAACGGGCGAGTGGCGCGCGGCACAGGAAGTGTTTCGTGCCGCCGTGCGCTCAGTCAAACCACCCGAGCTTGTGCGTCGCGCTCTGGCGGAAGCAATGGTGACCTCGCCCAACTTCGAGAACTCCCGTAACCTCTGGCCAAGGATTCAGCGGCAGGAGCAATGGGAGCAGGAAAGCCTAGATCGACTCAAGTTCGCCGTCCAAACCAATCGTCAAGTCTATGAAGCGAAGGTCGCCGAGCGTCGTCTCCCCGAACTAATAGCAGAGCTGGTCGAGCAGTTCGAGCCCCAGCCGACGACATGGAACTCAGACGATACCCCGTTCTAGCCGCACATCAGTGAAGGCTGTGGGACGACGCTCTCGGAGCGATGCCTCAGCTCGCGACCCGCAATGCGCGTCCTGCCTTGCAGTGCGCGTGCCTCTTACCCGCGCTCAGTCCAACACCGAGAAGAACTCGCTCGCGCTCACCCCGAGGGCACGAGCAATGCGCACCCACGTGGCCACCGTGCCCATCCGTTCCGCCCTTTCGAGCGAGATGACACCTCGTCGGCTGAGCCCGGAGGCCTCGGCCAGTTGCTCGTACGTGAGCCCGCGTTCCGCGCGAAGCCGCTTCATGTTTGCTGGAAGACGCGAGAGGTCGGGATCGGCTGTGGACACAGCCATCTACTCCACTAAAGTGATCCCCAAAGCACAGTGCACAGCTGTGCACTGTGGGAGATTCATGAAACGCTACGCAACGGCCAGCATTTCCATCGCTATCGTCGGCTCGATATCGCTCACGGGGTGCGGCGTGGTTCAACTGCGCGACGTGGAGGGTCAGGCGCCTACAACGTCCTCCCCTACGCCCACCGCCCAGGTGAGCCTGGACCCAAACGCACCCGTCTGCTACGCATTCACGGAACTCTCCGAGCAGCTAGAACCGGCGATCATGGCTGGAACAATGACGCAGGCCCAATGGAGCGACTTCGGTGCGGAGGTAGACCGCATCGGTCTCCTTGCCGAAGGCACTGTACGCGATCGCATCCTCGCCCTCACTGAGGATTGGCCGTCGCTTGGAGATCTGATCTACGGCGACAAAGCGACCGAATTCCTCGATGACTGGGCAGGGGCTCTACGTGCGTGTTCGGCTGATCTGGGCATCTGATCCCCGTCTGCCGCCCGAGCGCTTCGCCCGCACGGGCCGCCTCAACGATTCCGGAGCCTTTGTGCGGCGAGCGCGTCGGCTACGGTCGATTCGTGGCCGAGCCCAACGACTGGATACCTCTTCCCGATGCTGTCGCCGCATTGCTCGGTCGCGTCGTCTTCTACGCCACCTGGCTCGATGACATCCTCGGGGAAGCAGTTGTGCTCGCAACCCCGGACGCCGACCACCTCGCCGAGTCCACGCCAGATTGGGCAGCCAGCGGAGACCGCCTTGTGCGCGCGGTGCGGTCGATGCCCATTCCGGGGGATCTCACCGAGAAGATGGCCGACTACCTGGAAAGCCTGAACGGCTGGAGAAACCTTCTCGTGCATGGCGTCTGGCTGTGGCAGGACGATCACGTCATGGTCATGAAGCGCGCTCTCGGGAAGGGAGAGCGGCACGTCGATTACGGGACCCTCAGCTATGACCAAATCGAGAAGGTGGTATCGGACTACCAGCACATAGGCGGCATTGCAGATCGACTGGTGACAATCCTGAGGCGTCGGCAGCCGCCCTACCCGGAGCGCTACCGGTGTCCAGACGACGGCACCGTGTACGGAGCCACCATCGTGGACGACGAAATCATGCAGTTGTGTCCGGCGTGTGGACGTACGGCGAGTGCACGCCCGCCAACTAGCTGACCGTGTCCATTTCGTGTCCAACTCCATGGACACGAGGTAGCCTAAGCGACGAGGAAGCCGCCCCATTTTCTTGAAAGATCAGGCTCTCCCGGCGAAAACCGGGAACGAGTCTGATTCTCGCTTCCGGGACGTGTGTCAGAGCGCCGACAACAGCGGCGCGAGGGCGATGAACGCTTGGGCGCGGTGCGACGCTGCGGTCTTCTCCTCGGGGCTCCACTGGCCTACCGTGCGCTCCGCGCCCGCTTCCTGGCCGTCGGGGATGAAGATCGGGTCGTAACCGAACCCGCCGTCGCCGCGCGGTTCGGTGGCAAGGCGCCCGTGCCAGCGCCCCTCCACCACATGCTCCATGGCGAAGGCGGTCGACCCCGGTTCGGGGACGACCAGCGCGATGGTCGACACGAAGGATGCCTTCCGGTGCGGGTCCGCGATGTCGGAGAGCTGATCCAGCAGCAGACGCATGTTCGCGACGGCATCCTTCTTGTGGCCCGCCCAGTACGCCGAGAAAATCCCCGGCGCGCCGCCCATCACGCTGACGGCAATGCCGGAGTCATCGGCGAGCGCTGCAAGCCCGGTGTGGCGGGCAGCTGCCCGCGCCTTGATCAGGGCGTTCTCGGCGAAGTTGACGCCATCCTCGACGGGCTCGGGTCCGTCGTAGCCGATGACGTGCAGGTCGGGGCGGGTCGCCGCGACGATCCGGCCGAACTCGGCGACCTTGTGGGGATTGTGGGTTGCCAGGACGATCTGCTGCGGCATCCGGTCACTCACCCGAAGCGAGGGTGTCGGTCTGAATGTCACGCAGGGTCGCGCAGCCTGACAGCCCCAGCTCGAGAAGCGCATCGAGCTCCCGCTTGTCGAAGGGCGCACCCTCGGCAGTGCCCTGCACCTCGACGAACAACCCGCGCCCCGTCACCACGACGTTCATGTCGGTCTCGGCGCGGACGTCCTCGACGTAGGCCAGGTCGAGCATCGGCTCACCGTCGATGATGCCGACCGAGACGGCAGCCACCGAGTCGAGCAGCACCTGCGATTTCTGACCGATGAACTTCTTGCGCCGCCCCCATTCGATGGCATCGGCGAGCGCCACGTAGGCCCCCGTGATGGCGGCGGTTCGGGTTCCTCCGTCGGCCTGCAGCACGTCGCAGTCGATCACGATCGTGTTCTCACCGAGCGCCTTCGTATCGACCACTGCCCGCAGCGCCCGGCCGATCAGGCGAGAGATCTCGTGTGTGCGGCCACCGATCTTGCCCTTGACGCTTTCGCGGTCGTTGCGATCGTTGGTGGCCCGAGGCAGCATCGCGTACTCGGCGGTAACCCAGCCCTTGCCCTTGCCGGTGAGCCAGCGCGGCACACCGTTGGTGAAGGATGCCGTGCACAGCACGCGGGTTCCGCCGAAGCTGATCAGCGCTGATCCCTCTGCCTGGGTGGACCAGCCTCGTTCGATCGTGACAGGACGCAACTGGTCGATGGTGCGACCGTCAGCGCGGGTGATCTCGCTCATGCGGGTTCTCTTTCCGGGTCGGTGCTCCGCGTCGGGCGAAGCGGCGGTCAGTGCGGCAGGTCAGGGCCGCAGGTCGATGGCTCCGGTCTGCACGAGGCGCACGTCTCGCACCTCGCGGCCCATGAGCCGGTGGGCAAGGCGCACGAACTCGTCAGCCGAATCACCGGTTGCTTCGTACGTGTGGGTTGCAGCAGCATCCGTTGCCGCCAACAGATCCCGACTCACGAGCTGCCGGTACACGTCGTTGGCCGTCTCGGTGTCGCTGGAGACGAGTGAGACATCCGGTCCCATCACATAGCTGATGGCACCCTTCAGGAACGGGTAGTGCGTGCAACCGAGCACGAGCGTGTCGACGCCGGAGTGCCGCAGCGGCGCAAGGTATTCCTCGGCGACGGCCAGCACCTCGGGCGTGTCGGTTTCGCCAGCCTCGACGAACTCGACGAAGCGCGGACACGCCTGCGCGAACACCGTGAGGCGGTCATTTACCTCGAGCATGTCTTGGTACGCGCGCGAGCCGATCGTGCCGCTGGTGCCGATGACCCCGATCCGCCCCGACCGGGTCGTCGACATCGCCGTCCGGACGGCAGGCCCGATCACCTCGACGACGGGGACGTCGTAGCGTTCGCGCGCATCGCGCAGTACCGCGGCGGACGCGGTGTTGCAGGCGATCACGAGCATCTTCACGCCCTGCGCGACGAGGGTGTCGAGCACCTCGAGCGAGTACCGACGCACATCGGCGATGGGCTTGGGTCCGTAGGGCGAATGGGCAGTGTCACCGATGTATAGCAGCGACTCGCGAGGCAGCTGATCGGAGATGGCCCGTGCCACGGTGAGCCCGCCGACACCGGAGTCGAAGATCCCGATCGGCGCGTTGTTCACGGTGCACCAGCCTACGCCAGCGCTCGTCTCCCAGCCGCCGGGCGGCGGAGTGGGATGGATGCCGCGGCGGCCGCTTCACTAGGCTGACGCGCATGACAGCATCCGTCAGCACGGCACTGCTCACCGACCGGTACGAACTGACGATGCTCGATGCGGCCCTCCACGACGGCACCGCCTCGCGCCGCTGCGTGTTCGACGTCTTCGCGCGACGCCTGCCCGGCGGCCGCCGGTTCGGCGTCGTGGCGGGCACTGGGCGGCTGCTGAGCCTGTTGCGCGACTTCCGGTTCGGCGACGACGAGCTGCGTTTCCTGCGCGACGAGCGGGTCGTGGATGCCCAGACCCTGCGCTTTCTCGAGGAGTACCGCTTCACGGGGTCGATTCACGGGTACCGGGAGGGCGAGCTGTACTTCCCGGGGTCGCCGTTGCTGACGATCGAGGGCACCTTTGCTGAGGCGGTCATTCTGGAGACCCTTGCCCTGAGCGTCCTGAACTACGACTCCGCGGTAGCTGCCGCGGCGGCACGCATGAGCATCGCCGCCGGTGACCGGCCCCTCGCCGAGATGGGCTCACGGCGCACCGGCGAATGGTCGGCCGTCGCTGCCGCGCGGGCGGCATTCATTGCGGGATTCGGCGCGACGAGCAATCTGGAGGCCGGGCACCGGTGGGGCATCCCGACCATGGGTACTGCAGCGCACAGCTGGACGCTGCTCCACGACACCGAAGCCGACGCGTTCGCGGCGCAACTGCGGGCCCTCGGCGACCAGACCACACTTCTCATCGATACGTACGACATCGAGACGGGCGTGGACACAGCGATCAGGGTCGCCGGAACGGGGCTGGGCGGGGTACGGATCGATTCGGGGGACCTCCCGATCGTCGCGGCGCAGGTCCGGCGGCAACTCGATTCCCTGGGTGCTCACGACACGCGCATCACCGTCACAAGCGACCTTGACGAGTTTGCGATCGCCGCGCTGGCGGCATCCCCGGTGGACGCGTACGGCGTCGGTACGGCGCTGGCCACCGGTTCGGGCTCGCCGACGGCGGGCCTGGTCTACAAGCTCGTGGCACGCCAGGATGCCGGCGGTGCGTGGATCCCGGTGGCGAAGACCTCGACCGCCAAGGCGTCGCTGGGCGGGCGGAAGACGGCTTTCCGAATCCTCGAGCACGGAATCGCCCGCGAGGAACTCATCGTCGTCACCGAAGGCTTCGAGCACACCGAAACGCCGACGCTGCCGTCGAACGCCCGCGCCCTGCAGATTCCGCTCGTCGCCCACGGCGAGATCGATGCAGCAGCCGAGGGACCCGGCGGAGTCAGCGCCGCCCGTGAACACCACGCACGCGTACGGGCCGAACTCCCTCTGACGGCTCTCGCGCTCAGCCGCTCGGAGCCCGCCCTCGAGACCGCCTACCAGACGGGCTGACTGCGTGAGCGGGTGGGCTCAGTTCTTCATCCGCTCGTAGATCTCTTTGCACGTCGGGCACACCGGAAACTTCTCGGGGTCGCGCCCGGGGGTCCACTTTTTGCCGCAGAGCGCCTTGACCGGCTTGCCGGTCAGAGCCGACTCGAGGATCTTGTCCTTCTTGACGTAGTGCGAGAACCGCTCGTGGTCCCCGGGTTCGACGGTCTCTTCGCGAAGGAGCTCTTCGAGCTCGCGATCGAGGGTCGCAAGTCCGCCCTGGTCGGGGCTGTCCAGCGGAGTGCTCATGGACAGTCAGTGTAGTCCGGGCATCCGGCCGCGGCTCGGGTTCTCGCGGCTCGAATGCCGCAGGAACAGCCGTTTCAGAAGAGCCGTCAGGATGCCTCGGCGAACTCCATGATCCGCCCGGTTCGTCGGGTGAAGACCGCTGCCCCGATGGCGACGCCCAACACGAGCACGACAAGACCGGTAGCAACCCCCACCCACAGGGCAAGCGAGGCAGCCTCGATCGTGCGCGTGAGCGCGAGCCAGGTCCACCACAGGCTCGGTGCTGACACGGCGAGCGCGCCGATCATCACGAGGGCTTGGGGCACAGCTCCACTCGACCCGGTGCGCTGCGGCTGCTGGAACGGGCTCTCGCCCGGAGGTGTGACGGGGTAAGGCGACGCCGCCGAGGCGATACTCGACAGGCCGAGCCCCGAGAAGAACAGCGACGCGCACACGCCGACGATCGCCGGCGCGATCGCCCATCGCCCATGGAGGGCGACAGAGATCGGGATGCCGATGGCCAGCACGGGGATGGCGATGACCAGGATCGGAACGAGGCGCCCGACGCGGTCGGGCAAGCCCCGCAGGCCGCTCGCTACATGCATCCAGATCGCCGTCGAGTCGTACGCGAGATCGTTGTGGGGCAACCAGCCGAAGAAGAGCGCGACGAACAGGATCGGCACGAGCGCCGCGACGTTCGCGGGGACCCCCGCGATCAGGAGCGGCACGACAGTGGCCACCGCTGCGACGGGGATCACGAGTGTGTTCACGAGGTAGCGCCTGTCGCGCAGCCAATACACCAGGCTCCGAGCTGCGACGGCTCCCCCGGGGGTCCCCGGGACGACGCTGAACCAACCGAGTCCGCCCCGCTCGCGCGTGGTCAGGGGCTTTTCGATGCTCGAGAGGAAGTGACGCACTAGCGCGAGCCACGCAAACCCCAGCGCGACAACGGTTGCCAGAGCGATGATCAGGGCGAGAACGCCGGATGCGTCGCCCCGCGTGAACAACAGTGGGAACGCCCACGCAGCGCCGATGGGAGTGAAGCTCAGGATGTCGACGACCTGCTGCAACGGGCCAGGAACGGTGCCGCGCCAATCGAGGGACGCCAGGAAGACGCCCACCGGGACGACGATGACCAGTACCGCGACCAGAAGAAGGCCGGAAAGTTCTCGCGAGCGGCGATCACCGAAGATGATGCCGGCAACCCCGAGCGCGACGCGGGCAAACAGTACGCACGTCGCCACCCCAATCACAACGGCGATGATCGCCGCACCGACGGTGGCTCCGGCGGCGACCCAGACAACAGCCGCACACACCGCGAGGGCGGCCAGGCCCAGGACGGGGACGCTGAACAGCCCCGCGAGCGCGAGCGCTCCCGCGAGAGGCTCGGGAGCCAGGGCGAAGACACGGAATCGACGCGGATCGAGCGGATCGGTCACCGCGGAAACGATGGGCGCCACGGCGAAGGCGAGCGTGAGGGTCGCACCGCAGAAGATGGTGATGGCCCCGACAGCTGCGGTCGAGGACTCTTGTACGCGCAGCAGCGACCAGCAGGCGGCAACCGTCGCCGCCAGCAACAGCAGCGCACCGACGATTCCTCGCGTGACCTTCTGCGGATCTCCCCGGAAAGCACCCAGCAGCAGCGCGATCCTCAGTCGGAGAACGTGTGCAACCACTCGAGGCCCTCCAGCTCGCCCGCCCCGCCGACGAGTTCGACGAACCGCTCTTCCAAGCTGGCCTCGCCACGCACCTCGTCGATCGTGCCCTCTGCCACCAGGGAACCGGCGACGATCACGGCGACGCGCGAGCACACCCGCTCGACGAGCTCCATCCCGTGGCTGGAGAGGATCACTGTCCCGCCGTGCGCGACGTACGCCTGCAAGATGTCGAGAATCGCCGCGCTCGAGACCGGATCGACGGCTTCGAACGGTTCGTCGAGCACCAGGACGCGGGGCGAGTGGATGAGAGCACCGGCGAGCATGATCTTCTTGGACATGCCCGCCGAGTAATCCGACACGACCCGGCCGAGCGACTCTGTCAGATCGAACGCGCGGGCAAGGTCGATGGTGCGCCGCTCGACCTCGGCCGGCGGGAGGCCCCGCAGTGCGCCGTAGTAGTAGAGCAGCTGGCGGCCGGTCAGCCGGTCGAAGGTGCGGAACCGGTCAGGAAGCACACCCATGAGGCGCTTGGCTGCGACGGGCTTGGCCGCGGCATCCACGCCCGCGATCGTGATGTCGCCCGAATCGGCGCGGAGCAGGCCCGCGATGATCGACAGGGTCGTCGTTTTTCCCGCCCCGTTGGGCCCCACGATCCCATAGAAGCTGCCGACGGGGACCTCGAGGCTGATCCCGTCCAGCGCCTGCAGATCTCCGAATGACTTCCGGATGCCGCGCAGCACCAGCGCCGGCACCGGCGCCGCATCGTCTGCTTCGACGGGCACAAGGTCTGTCGACCCGGTGATCGTGGCTACTGCCTGCTCGGCAGCATCCACGGGGTCATCCGCCACAGCGTCATCTTCCGGGGCGGGCTCGTCTGCTGGGGCAGGCTCGTCTTGTTCCAGGGCTGCCTCGTCGGCGTCCGAACTGGAGATCTGGTCGACCTCATCCCGGGTCTCGCTCGCTGCGATGGATTCCAGCGCAGCCTCGAGCGCAGGATCGACCGGCGTGCCATCGACCGCGGCGTCCTCGGGCGCAGTGGGCGGCGTGCCCTCCGACTCAGAGGGCTTCGGTGCTGCGGCGGGGCGCTTCCGCGCAGTCGCGGGTCGCTGCGCCGCAGGGCGCCGTGGCGCGCGGGGACTGGAGCCCGACGTCTTCGAAGCGGATGCGCGTGAACTGGAGGTCTTTCGCGGGGCGCGTGGCGCGCGCGGCGACGCGGGCTTCTTCGCGGATCCCTCCCCCGGGGTCTCGCCGGACTCGCCGGAGGACTCGTCGGGAAGATCCGTCGCCTCAGTCACCGCTCCAAACTATCAATCGACCTCCGCCTCAGCCCCCCGATGACACTCGATGCCAGGCGGATGCCCAGCCGGAGCGCTTAAGATCGCCCCATGGCCGACAAGGTCCATCAGATCCATTCGCTACCGGATGACGCCCCCTGGTCGGGTGGGCTCCCTCCGGAAGGGTCGGACGAGCACCCGATGTTCATCCGAGCGCTTGATCGCGTGCTGGCAATTCAGCGGCCCGTTGTTCTGGCTCATTTGCGCAGCATCCGCCTTCGCCAACCGAACGCGACCTCCGCGCAGATCATCCGCACTCTTGAGCGCCGGTACCTGGCCGCCGTGACCACCGGAGGCGCGGCGGTGGGGGCCACGGCTGTGGTTCCGGGCATCGGTACCGGCGTCACTCTCGCCCTCAGCGGGGTCGAGACCATCGGGTTCCTCGAGGCGACCACCCTCTTCGCGCAGTCAGTTGCGGAAGTGCACGGCATCCCGGTGTCCGATCCCAACCGCGCCCGTGCGCTCGTGCTGACACTGATGCTCGGCCAGGAAGGCGTCGACCTCGTCTCGCAGTTGGCGAACCAGGCGACCGGTCGCGGACCGACGCGCTCGACCTACTGGGGCGAGATGGTCACCAAGACGATCCCGAAGGCAGCGATGGGGCCGATCGTCGATCGCCTCAAGACCCCCTTCGTCCGCCAGTTCGCCGCCCGGGGCGGCGCGTCCTGGATTGGCAAGGCTCTCCCGTTCGGCATCGGCGCGGCAATCGGCGGCGCCGGCAACCACATTCTCGGCCGGCGGGTCCTCACGGGATCCCGCCGAGCCTTCGGTATTCCGCCGCAAGCGTTACCCCCAGAAACCGAGCCGCTGCCGGGCGCCCGCCGTATCGAGCACTCGGCAGTTTCGGTCGCGCGCCGCGCCGGTTCTGCGGTGGGCACAGGCGTGGGGCGGGGCGCGAGCGCGATCGGCAGCAGTGTCTCGAAAGGAACGACAGCTATCGGCGGTGCAGCTCGAAGCATCACGCGTCGTCCCCGGAAAGACGAAGACACACAAGCGACCGACGCCGCCCCGGAGTAGTCTGGGGCGGCGTCGGTCGGGTCTGTGTGCTTACCAGGTGACCGGGCCTGAGGCCGTGCTCACGAACCGAGCTGTCCGAGCGTCACGTCCACCGTGCGGGTCTGACCGTCGCGAACGAAAGTCACTGTCGCGTCGCTTCCGGCCGCTGCAGCACGCACCTGGGCGGTGAGATCGGTCGCGTCCGAAATCGGCACACCGTTGAAGCCCGTCACGATGTCGCCGGCCTGCAGGCCGGCGCGCTGGGCCGCGCCACCGTCGGTCACGTCGGCGACGTAGGCACCGGTGATGGTGGAGCCCTGAATCATCGCGGCGTTCTGCACGCTCGCACCGAGCAGTCCGTGCGTTGCCGAACCGGTGTCGATGATCTCTTGCGTCACACGCTCGACGACGTTCGAGGGGATCGAGAAGCCGACGCCGATGGAGCCGGCCTGGCCCGAGGATCCGCCCGCGGAAGCGATCGCAACGTTGATGCCGATGAGCTTGCCGTCGGAATCGACCAGGGCGCCACCCGAGTTTCCGGGGTTGATGGCGGCATCCGTCTGAATCACCGCGATCGAAATCGTCTCGTTCGATCCCGTGCTGCCCTGGCGGCCCTGACCGAAGTCGAAGTAGAACGGCCCCTCGCCGCCCTGATCCTCGGAGTTGGGGTCGCTCTGGTCGGTGTCGGGCGCAGCAGCCGAGGAGATCTGGATCGAGCGGTTGAGTGCGCTCACGATACCCGTGGTCACCGTGTTCGACAGCCCCAGCGGAGCACCGATCGCGACGGTCTGGTCACCAACGTTCAGATTCGAGGAGTCGGCGAAATCAATCGGCGTCAGATCCTCGGCGCCCACGAGCTTGATGACGGCGAGGTCGTAGATGGGGTCGGTGCCGACGACGTCAGCATCGTAGACGCGCCCGTCTGACGTGGTGACGCGAACCGTCGCGTCTGCCGTCGCGCCGTCAAGGGTGACGACGTGCGTGTTCGTGACGACGTAGCCGTCAGAGGTCAGGACGACCCCGGAGCCCGTTCCGCCGCCGCTGGAGGAGCTGGCCTCGATGGTGACAACGCTCGGAAGCACCTTGGCCGCGATCCCGGTCGTCTGCGTCACAGAGGACGTGTCGTTCACCGTGACACTTGCAGGTCCGGATGCTGTCGTCACGGTGTCGGGAGCAAACAGCGAAACGCCGGCGTAGGCACCCCCCAGGCCGGCGGCACCGCCCACGAGGGCGGCGGCGATCATGATCCCGGCAACCTTGCCCGCGCCGACCTTTGCGCGCGGCGCCGCCGTCGTGGCGGGAGCGAAGGCGTAGTTCGGGGCAGCTGCAGGGGAAGTGTAGGGAGCCTGCGCGTAGGGGGACTGCGGGTGGTGGGTTCCAGCCGCGGGGGGAGCCCACGTCGGTGAGGCACTCGCAGCCGGGGACACCCCGGGGGTCGGCGGCAGCGGTTCCGTCGGCTGTGTGGACTGCGTCGACTCAACCGGTGTGGCGGCGGGGGCGGTCGCGTGCGCGGAGGCGTCAGCGCCCTGCGCGGCTTCCCTGTTCGCGGTCTCGGCGGCGCCCTGCGGGTCGACGGAATCTGCGGTGTTCTCGGTGCTCATGGATGCTCCTTCCAAGCACCATCAACGGTGCCGCCGGATGCTGTGTGAATCCTATGGCTCAGTCGGGAGCGAACTATGCAGTCGTGATGCTCTCGTTCGACGCCGCCCCGCGACACCGGTCACGGGCGCGGGATCACGTCGAACCGCCGCAGCCGAAGCGCCGGATTGACGCGCCGCACGCGATCTATGACATCCGGATCCACGTAGCCCACAGCGACATCCGTACCTGTGCCGACACCCGCGATCGCCACACCTTGGGGGTCGAGCACGACCGAGGCCCCGACCCCGAGCGGTGGCGGATGGTCGGCAGCCGCAACGAACACCGTGTTCTCGATCGCGCGGGCCGCCAACAGCGTCTGCCATTGGAACTCTTTGAGCGGACCTCGCACCCAGGCTGCGGGGACGACCATCCCCTCCGCCCCGGCATCCACCAGGGTTCGGGCGACCTCCGGAAACCGCAGGTCGTAACAGGTCATGAGACCCCAGCGCAGTCCGCCCACGTCGAAAGTCTGGGGTGGCACGAGCTCGCCGGCCTCGACCCAATCAGACTCCCGCTGCCCGAACGCATCGTAGAGATGAAGCTTGCGGTACACAGCGAGAACTCCCTCAGAGCCCACCGCAACTACCGCGTTGCGCACCTTCGCGGGGTTGGTCGCCGTTTCGATGAGTCCTGCCACGACCACCGTGCCGGTTCGCTGCGCTGACTGCTGAAGAGCCGCGATGAACGGTCCATCCACGGGCTGCGCGTGCCGGGCGAGCGTCTGGTCGAACGGGTCGACGAAGTAGCTGGAGTACTCGGGGAACACGACGAGGCTCGCACCGCGGTCAGCTGCCACATCGACCATTCGATCGATCTGACGCGCATTGGCCTCGCTGTCGGCAGACGGCGCGAACTGCGCAATTGCCACGGGGACTGCCGGTGCCGGCATCCGGGTCATGAGCGGTCCGCCTTTCGAGAATGGTGCCTGCGCAGATACCCCGGCACGACGAGCCACAGGATGACGACGGCGGCACCGAGGGCGGCCGCTGCGATCCAGGCCGGGTCGAAACCGAGCACGACGTCGAACACGAAAGCCACGACACCCACGAGAAGGAGACCGACGGTCCCCAGGGCACCGACGAGCGCGCGGTGTCCGAAGATCACGACGTCGGGCTTGGCGAGCCTGCGGAACAGGCTGCGGTGCATCGCGACCGGCGCCAACGCGATGATCGCGCTCAGAGCCGCGAGCACCAGAAGGCCGAGGTAGAAAGCGCGTTGCGGATCGGTGAGGTCACCGAATGCCGGCTGGAATGCGACGGCGAGGAGAAATCCCGTGAGGATCTGCGTGCCGGTCTGGAGCACGCGCAACTCCTGGAGCACATCATCCCAGTTGCGGTCGGCGCGCTCACTGGGCGTCTCGGATCGCCCGTCGGGCCCGGCGTCGGCGCCGGGCGCCGTCCGTAGGTCGCCTCGGGATGTCGTCATGCGGCAATCCTCCCCGGCCGGCATGAGTCGAGGCAACCGGGGCCCCACCTCGCTAACCCAAAGATGCGAGGCCGTGGGAACCGTGCTAAGGTTGATCCTTGTGCCGCGGGGTGGAGCAGTTCGGTAGCTCGCTGGGCTCATAACCCAGAGGTCGTAGGTTCAAATCCTGCCCCCGCAACCAAGAGAAGGTCCCGGATCGACAAGATCCGGGACCTTCTGCATTGCCAGAGACCCCCACCGCAGTGAGCTCAGGCGGGGTCGATCGCCTGGCTCACATCGGTCAAATACCGGCCGATGAGCCTCAGCTCATCCTCCGTGTACGGCTCGGTCACCCGACGCATCTGCTCGAGGTGCTCGGAGAAGTGTTTGAAGAAGGTCGCCCGCGAGTGCGCCGTCAACGTCAGGATGCGTGCACGGCGATCCCTCGGATGCGGGTGGCGCTCGATATAGCCGGCTCCCTCAAGTCGGTCCAGCAGTTTCGTCGTCGATGCCGTCGATATCCGCAGGTGCTTCGCGATGTCGTGCGGACTGACGGACTCGCCCCGCTGCTCTCGCACGATCATCATGCGCAGGGCCGCGAGATCCGTCGCGTTCATGTCCATGTCGTCTTTCATGCCGCCGTTCATGCGGTCCATGGCATCATTGAGCGCACGGATGCTCAGCAGAACGTCCAGCACAGCCTGCTGGTGTGGAGTCTGCGGAACCCACGGCGTGGTCATGATGGACACCCCTTTCCACTCCTTGTTATCATCGGACGGGAGATATTGCTAGCTAAGCTAGCGATATAGGAGGAGGAATAATGACGGATGGTGACCATGTGGTGTTGCTGGATGACGATGGCAACCCGGTAGGCACCGCCCCGAAGAGCAGTGTGCATGGCACCGAAACCGCACTCCATCTCGCTTTCTCGTGCCACATCCTCAACGCCGAGGGGCAGGTGCTCGTTACCCGACGAGCACTCGACAAGAAAACCTGGCCCGGCGTCTGGACCAATTCCTTCTGCGGTCACCCGAGGCCCGCAGAGCCACTCCTGTCGGCAGTGCAGCGACGCGGTGAGTTCGAGCTCGGCATCCACCTGACCGACATCGAGCTCGCGCTTCCGCTTTTCCGCTACCGCGCCGTCGACGCAGGCGGAATCGTCGAAAACGAGATCTGCCCGGTCTACATCGCACGCACCGATGACGAGGTCGCTCCGAATCCCCTCGAAGTCGTCGAAGCCCGCTGGGTAGACCCCGAAGAGCTCGGCTCGTCGCTGGCAACCACGCCCTGGGCCTTCAGCCCCTGGCTCGTGCTGCAGTCCCAGCAACTCCGCATCTTCGAATCCCCGCAACTGCAGCGACGAGCCTCATGATCCCAGACGCCGCCCGATTCGCCGTCGACACCGCGATCGACGAGGCACTGGCGCGACTGGCAGCCCGGGCGACGAAACAGGGAGAGTCGATGTCGGCGCTCACCGCCGCGGTGAGCACCGCGACAGCCGGCGGAAAGCGACTGAGACCACAGCTGGTCGTGGCATCCTTTCTCGCCGTCGGCGGTGACCTCGAGCGTGCCCCCGGCCTGTCGTCTGTGGCCGCAGCATTCGAGTTGCTACATAGCGCGTTCGTCATCCACGACGATGTCATCGACCACGACGTGACCAGGCGCGGCGTGCCCAACGTGGCGGGCCGTTTCCGCATCAGAGCAAAAACCCAGGGCGCAGATGCGAAAGGCGCGGCGCTGCTGGGGGATGCGGCCGCAATTCTCGCCGGTGACCTCCTTCTCCACGAGGCGACCCGGATGGTCGCGCTTGCCGACGTGCCCGACATGCAACGCACACGACTGCTCGACCTCCTGGACGATGCCGTCTTCGTCTCGGCGGCTGGTGAACTCGCCGACGTCGAAAACAGCGTGACGCCCGATCTCGCGGAACAGGCAGAGATCCTCGCCGCCACTTACAACAAGACAGCGGTGTACTCGTTCACCGCGCCGCTCTGCGCGGGCGCGATTCTGGCCGGCGCGCCCTCGACGTGGATAGCCGACCTTGAACGCATCGGCGGCTCACTCGGTCTCGCGTTTCAGCTTGTGGACGATCTCATCGGCGCGTTCGGCACGGCAGAGCAAGCTGGCAAGGATGCCGGAAGCGACCTGCGCGAGTCCAAGCGCACGCCTCTCATTGCGCTAGCCCGCGAGAGCGCGCAGTGGCCGCTGGTCACCAGCACCCTCGCCGTGGCACACACCGGACCGATCGCGGTGCGGCACGCCCAATCCGCACTCGAAGCCAGCGGAGCCCGCGAGCGACTGCATCAGCTCATCGCCGAGAACCTGTCGGATGTGCGCCGACGCGCCTCCCGTTCGACTCTCCCTCCCCGCGCGGTGACCTTGGCAGATACGCTCGCTGCGGCAGTGGAGGAGCGCATTCCGTGAGTCATCAGCCGACGGGCATCGCCCTGTACGACACGGCAGCCGACGACGCCGCGGCGGCCGTGATCGCGGCGTACTCGACCTCGTTCGGCATGGCCACACGCCTGCTCGGGCCGCGGGTGCGCACGCACGTGCGCAACATCTACGCCCTCGTCCGCGTCGCTGACGAGATCGTCGACGGCCCAGCCATCGAAGCGGGTTTGGATGCCGCATCCGCCGAGACGCTTCTCGATGAACTCCAACAAGAGACGATGACAGCGATCGGTCGCGGCTTCAGCAGCAACCTCATCGTGCACGCCTTTGCGCGAACAGCCCGCGAATGTCTCATCGGAGCAGACCTCACCGATCCGTTCTTCGCCTCGATGCGAACCGACCTCACGGTTGCCTCACACGACGACGCCTCCCACGACTCGTACGTCTACGGATCGGCCGAAGTCGTGGGGCTCATGTGTCTGCAGGTGTTCGTCAACGCCGGCCAAGCTTCCCCTTCGGGCCCCACTCCCGAACTGGTCGACGGAGCCCGGCGCCTCGGCGCTGCCTTTCAAGACGTGAACTTCCTACGCGATCTCGACCACGACGAGGCCGCGCTCGGACGCGACTACCTCGGAATCACGACCGGCGCCCACGACCGGGTCGCAATCCTCGACCGCATCGATGGGGATCTGGCCGCGGCAGCAGCCGTCATCCCCCATCTGCCCCCGGATTGCCGCCGAGCCGTGACCGCAGCGCACGACCTGTTCGCCGAGCTCTCGAGACGGCTGCGCGCCGACCCCGCACCGACCGCGCGGGTGCGGGTGCCCAATATCGTCAAGGCCGGACTCATCGCCCGCGCCCTCGTCGGAGTAGCACCACGCCGAACCAGCCCGTGAGCGCGGCCTTCCCGGTCACGTCGCCCCTGAATCCGCCCGCCCGAGGAATGAGGACTCCGCATGAGCGAAACAGCTAGCGCACGACCCGCAGCCCCCCGAACGGATGCCGACCGCGCGGTCGTCATCGGGGGTGGCATCGCGGGCCTGGCCACCGCGGCCCTCCTCGCGCGCGAGGGCTGGGCGGTAAGCCTGTTCGAGGCTCGCGAGCAGGTCGGCGGGCGCGCCGGCGTCTGGGAGGCTGACGGATTCCGTTTCGACACCGGACCGAGCTGGTACCTCATGCCCGAAGTGTTCGACCACTTCTTCCGGCTGATGGGCACGACCACCGCCGAACAGCTCAACCTCGTGCGCCTTGACCCCGCCTACCGCGTCTACAGC
>MDTD01078441.1_pt1 | contig 28784 bp, 51 predicted proteins | sample 811221 | NCBI WGS metagenome assembly MDTD01 (sample SAMN05326646, study PRJNA326480) | marine metagenome | isolation source: seawater | place: Pacific Ocean: South West | collected 2011 | reverse complement strand
TCAAGTTTTAATTCTGGAACACTAAAGATTAGACCAGGTTGGGAACATACACCTTCTAATAAAGACGGTACTGGTGCATTTAGTTTTACATTAAGAAGTAATGGTGTAGATAGCTCTGCAATAACTGGTAGTATAACATTTCAAGGTGGTGGGTTTGCACCATAATGATTGCTTACTTAATTAGATTAATTAATAAAATAAAAGGGAAATAAAATGGAAATTGGTAAAGATAGCAAATTTACAATATCTATAGAAACGGGTATAAGCATACTAGTTACTGTGGGTATGATTATAGGTATGTGGTATTCCTTACAAGCAGAAATAGAACTTGCTAAAGAATTACCAGAGCCAGAAGTATCACGAATGGAATATGACTTAAAAGACCAAATGATTCGTGATTCAATATTAAATACAGAAGGTAAAGTAGATAAGCTTGAAGAAAAAGTAGATGATATAAAAGAAGATACAAGAGCTATTACTGAAACACTTATAGATATGAACAACAAATGAGGATAGATGATGAACTACTATTATGGTATCTTATATTTGGTTGGTTTGTTTTTATGGCTTTCGCCATTGCAATCACAATCAGTTAATTTAGACAATTTTCAAAAAATACAATTAATGAGCATGGAGGATTGTGCCGTAGTGCAAGTAAATGCTTCTTGGAATTTTAAGAATAGATTGCCAATAGAAAAACTAAAAGATTGTTACATTGCAGAGATAGATTTATCTAATAAAAATATTGGTGCAGTAATTCAAAAAGAATGGAAAGTGAAAGTTGTTCCAACAATCATTATATTTAAGAAAGGCGTAGAAGTTATAAGGTTTGAGCCTGGTATATCTATGCGTTTTGATGAAAAAGAAGTTTTTGAAAAAATTAAAAAGGAGATTAAATAGTGCCAAAAAAAAGAAAATCTAAAGTAAATGAAGCTGGTAATTATACAAAGCCTACAATGCGTAAAAGATTGTTTCAAAGAATATTAGCAAGTAGTAAAGGAGGTAGACCTGGACAATGGTCTGCTCGTAAAGCACAAATGTTAGCAAAACAATATAAAGCAAAAGGTGGAGGTTATAGATAATGGCATTAAAAAAATCTCAAAAAAGTTTAAAAAGATGGACAAAACAAAAATGGAGAACAAAGTCTGGCAAACCTTCAAAAAAAACTGGAGAAAGATATTTGCCATCAAGGGTAATTAAATCTATGTCATCTTCAGAATATGCTTACGAAACAAGAAAAAAAAGAAAAGCAACAAAAAGAGGTAAGCAATCTGCAAAATATTCTAAATCAACACTTAAAAAAATGAGAAGATATTATTAACTTCTAAGAAAAGGAGAAACAATGTTACAAGAAGCACAAGATAAACTTAAAAAACTTGTTGAGCAGTATAATGCTACAAATCAAGCTATTGTTGATGCACAAGCAAGACAAGCTGATTTAAAGTTAGCAATAGCAGAACAACAAGGATTTATTAGAGGACTTGAATCTAGTAAGAAACCAAAAAAGGAAAAGTAATGCCAAAAGGAATCGGATACGGTAAAAAAAAGAAGCCTATGAAAAGAAAGAAAAAGAAAGTCATGAAAAGAAGGATTAAATACTAATGGCTACTAATTTAAAAGGTGTAAGCCTTGTAGGTTTAACTCCAAGACAAAAGAAAACTATGAATAGGCATAAAGTTCATCATACAAAAAAACATCTTCGTAGTATGGCTGCATCTATGAGAGCAGGTAAAACTTTTACTCAAGCACATAACATAGCTATGAGAAAAGTTGGTAAATAATGGATAAAGAAACAAAAAAAATTATAGACAAAGTCATACATAATGAAGGTGGCTATAATAATGACCATGAAGATTTAGGTGGGGAAACTAAATATGGTATATCAAAAAGATGGTATCCACATTTAAATATTCCCACCTTATCTTTAGAAGATGCTTTTCAAATATATTATGATGATTATTATGTACCTGCAAAAGTAAATAAGCTGCCCTATGTTTTAAGGTATCCTTTTTTTGATTGTGTAATCAATACTGGACAAAGCAGAGCGGTTAAAATATTACAACAAGCAATAAACTATAGCATAGTTATGCCAATTAAAGTTGATGGTAAGATTGGACCAAATACAATAAAACACGCACAAGGCTTATCTGCAGAAAGATTTGCTGCATATAGAATAAAATTTTATTGTAAATTACTTGATGCAAAACCAGAGCAAGAAAAATTCTACTATGGTTGGTTTAAAAGAACATTAGAGACATTACATGGCTGATTATATAACACAAAGAGATTTATACGACATTTATCCAAGCATAGGAGAATATGACTCCAAGAATGTTGTATATGGATGGAAAGTAGATTCTGGTAGCAGATATAAAGCAGAGAATCCAGGTTTGGTCACTGCTTTATTTGCGGATGGAGAAAATTTAGGCTCTGCCCAAACAAGCAAAACTGCAGTAGATGCTAATGGGGAGTGGTACTATGATGCTGCTATAGATGTAGTATATTATTTTAATAGCTCAACAAATCCGCAAAACATCTTGATGGAAGCAGGAGAAGATAATGCAACTTTTAAATCAAGGATGATTTCTAATGCTACCAAATATTTTAATTCTAAAGTAGATAGCACATTACCAAGAGAGATGTTTCTTTTAGAAGATGGAACTTATGACTATTTTGTAAAAAGAACAGTAGCTTTGTTTTGTGCTGCATTTATGATAAAAGCTTACGAGCCAGAAAGCGATATTGCAGAGGCATTGCTTGAAGAAGCAGAAACTAATATTCTTGATTTAAATGAGGGTAGGGTAAAACTTGGATTCCAAACTTCTGGAGACATGTCTCAAGGAGTTATAAATAAAATATCTGTTAGTGGCTCACTAAATATTATAGACACAAGAGGAGATTACACTGGAACTTTTGATAAAATTAAAGTCATTATAACAACTGGTGGAGCAATAGGCACGGCTAAATATTCTGTATTTGTAAAAGACCAAGATGGATTAAAAAACACAGCTGTTATAACTGACAAGATTGTAAATGGAGACTATCAAGATTTATCTGGAGGTTTGCAAATAAGGTTTTCTGGTTCAACAGATAGTTCTACTGCAACACAAAATGATGAATGGGAAGTTGAAGTAGCTGGTAGATATGAACACACAGATAACGCATCTGTAAGAACTATACAACTTACAAGAAATTCAACAAAAAGAAGAACACAAAGCTTCTTTAAAAACTAATGCCTACAACTCACGACAATATTTATTCTGATAATATTATTGACAATATTGTTGAAACAATGAGAAGTGAGTTTGGTAATACCATACAAGTTTTTTTCTCTGATTCTTTTGTAAAAAAATCAAACAAAAATTTAAGATTAAGCATTATAAATCAAATATTTAAAGAATCTAATAAAGATAAATTTTTAAATAATTATACTATTCAACTCAAGTTTTCTTCTATACTTGGAAGAATAGGAAAAGAAAGTTATAAATCTTTTTTTTACGACATACATAGAATAGAGCAATCTTTGTTATCATTAAAAGGTATAATGAATTTTTTAGATTTTTCTATTGATAGTATTTCTTTAAATGATTATGATGATGAAGAAGAAAATGTAGCAGGTTTATATAATGCTACTTTTATTATAAGTTTTAGTTTATTAAAAGGATAATATGCCATTAACACCAACAAATTATTTATATGAAAATCTTTTAACAAAGATTGAATCCATACTTAGAATAGAGTATGATGGTAGTTTGCCTATATACATTGGAGAAGAATATAAAAAAAATAGAAACTCTCACATAAGAATATTTATAGACAATATATCAAACATCGATAGTAAAGAAAAAAGCATTGTAAACCTATGCAACTTTTCTATAAATCTATATTTAAACATTAGGTCAAATGATGTACAAGCTAAGAAAAAGCTAACAGATATGACAAATAGGTTAGAGCAAGTATTATTTGAAAATCAACTAAATGACAATAATCTTTATTTTGATGGCAGAATAGAAAGCATTGAAACAGATATAAAGGAAGATGAAGAAGTATTTGTTGATAATTTGCGTGTTTCAAGAATAAATTATAGCGTTAAAATACCATTGGTTTTCAATACTTATGGATTCTTCTTGTTAAGTAATGAAGATAATTTTTTAACAAGTAGCAGTGATAAATTTTTAGTATTAAATTAAGGACTAATTATGAAATATATTTTAAAAGAAGATTGTAAGCCAGATGAAATTTCTGGTGTAGATAGTAAAATTATGGATGCAATGCAAAAAGGAAAACCTTTTGATTGCGATAGATTACCAAGAAACCTTATTGGAAAGGTAGAAATGGTAGAAGAAAAACCAAAAAAAGTTGTTAAAAAGGAGATAGATTAAGATGGCTATTAATAATGCAGCTATTAACCCAAAAGAATTTGGTGTTTTTATAGCAGAAGAAACGACAGTAGGAACATTTCCTACATCTGGCTTTCAAGGAGTTGAAGTAGAATCAATTAGTATGCCTACTTTTAACGACTTAAGAGTTATGGAACAAAGAAGTGGCAGCACTGGTAGAGTTGTAAATAGTGGAGACTTACTAAGACATGAGCCTGGAGCTGTACACGAAATAAGTATTTCTGGTGTTTTAACAGTAGAAAATGCTCCAATATTACTTGAGAATGCTTTTGGTAAAGAAATATCTGGAAGCACTGGTGGTGGAGAAACTGCAAACTTTATTACATTGGCAACTGGATATGAACACTCTGCTTTTGATTTTGGAGCTACATCAAGTGGTGGACAAAATACTATTGCAGTATTAATACAAGGTCATAGCTCAGTAAACTCAACCTATAAGATTCCAGGAGTAGTAATTACAAGTTTAGTTTTATCTGCTAACTCACAAGAAAATGGTGGTAGATTTAACTTTGAAATGACTGGACAAACAAGATGTCAAGTAGCAGCTGTTCCAGTAGCACAATTATCAACTGGTGTAACTGATTATTCTGCTAATTTTGTTTATATGGGAGACTTTACACAAGATGTTAAGGTTTATAATAAAGATGTTATTTTAGACCAATTTTCACTTAATGTTGAAAACCCAGTACAATTCTTAGGTAATGACGCTTCTTCCTTTGATGGTAATCCAGAAAAGTATGTAAGAGGAGTACCTAATTTAAATGTTACTGCTAATTGTGTAGTTAAGTTTGATGATAATACTAATGAGTTTTTTGCAGACTCAAGAGTATTAACAGTATCCTCAACCAATGGATTGTTCTTATCAAACAATTCAACATTTGCAAGTGCAAGTGCTTTTGCTATTAATATACCTAAAGTTATTATTGAAGAAGTAGCTTATGATGAAGGAGATTTTCTTAAGCTTAATGCTACTTTAAAGATGGTTGATGGTGGCAGTGGCAACTTAATTATGGTTAGAAAACCAGCTTAATAAAAGGAGTAAATAATGGCGGATAAAAAGTTCAAACTTTCCAGTGGGAAAGATGTAGTTCTATTAGAGATGTCAGTAGATGATATTGATTTTTGTAATGATGTAACTCAAGTAGTTTTTGATAATGAAGGCAATCAAATTATTAAAAATATGGCAAAAGCAAGAACTGCTTGGATTCGCAAAGGTGTTAAAAATGCAAATGATAAGTTTATAAAAACTTTGACTGAAGCAGATAAAAACGAACTATCAACAAAAATTAGAGAGTATCAAGAACTGGGGGAGTAGATGCCTATACACTTGAGTACAATGTACTCTTGTCATTAAGGAGTCCAGAGTGTATAGGTAATTGTGGATGCCAGTACGAATCATATCCCTATACTGCCAAAATACCACTTATAATAGGTGGCAAAAAATATCCAAGAGTAACCTTTACTTGTGATGAGGATGTATGGAAATACATTGATTTATTAGTAGAGGACATCAAGCAAGTTAATAAAACACATGGCAAAAATTTTTCATTAGGGGAAAGTATATTTGGACAACTTTCTTTCTTTGCTTGTAAAAGATTTTTATATTCAAAGGAATATCAAGACGATATTTATAGGTACTCATATTGCAGTACCTTTAATGTACCTGCTTATGAAGGACATTATGGCTTACATCCAAAAAAATGGATTGATAAAAGTTTTTATATAAAACATGTAATAGAAAAAGAACAGAAAAAAGAACATGGCAAAGCAACCAAACAATAACATAGCTATTCATTTTCGTGCAGAGGGAGAGCAGGAGTTAAAAAATGCTATTATATCTCTTGCAAACTCTACTCGTAGTTTGAAGAACGCACAAGCACAATTAGCAAAATCCACACAAGGAACAACTGCAGCTCAACAGAAACAAATTGCTTCTGGACAACTCGCTATGAGAAATCAAAGAAATATGAATGCTGCAGTTACTGAAGGTAATATGACATTTTCTGTCTTTCGTTCTAAATTACTTTTGGCTTCTTTTGCTGTTGGTCTTTTAGGAAATACTGTAGGAAGATTAGTTGCTGCTTTCGCAGAACAAGAATCTTCTGAAAAAAGAATTGATGCTGCACTAGCATCTACTGGTAATATATCTGGATTAACTGGTAATCAAATCAGAGCAATGACTGCAGAATTGGAAAACACTGGAGTTATTGGAGATGAATTAAATAACAAAATGGCTTCATTATTACTTACTTTTACTAATATTCGAGGAGATGCTTTTGAAAGAACTATGGTAGCTGCTAATAATATGGCTATATCTATATCTGGTGGAGTTCCAACCTTTGAACAATTACGAAGCACTGCATTGCAATTAGGTAAAGCATTGCAAGACCCAGCAGGACAATTAGGAGCATTGAGTCGTTCTGGATTTACCTTTACTGGTAATCAAAAAGAAATGATTAAAAATCTTGTAGCACAAAACAAACTATTTGAAGCACAAACTATTATTCTTGATGCGGCAGATACGCAGTTTGGTGGATTGAATGAGGCTATGGTTAATACTGCAGAAGGAGCATTCGCACAAATGGGTAATGCGGCAGGTAGTCTTGCAGAAGATATTGGAGAAGTATTAGCTCCACAAGCAATAGAGTTTGCTCATAATATGACAGAACTATTTAAAACATTATCTGCTAATAGAAGAGAGATAGTTGTATTAACAAAAACTGCTATTGATTTAGCTGCAGCTTTTGCTATATATAGAACTGCTCTTGCTTTAGCTAATAAACAAAGCAAACTAAATATTATTTTAATGTCAATGATGAATCCTAAATTTGCAGCACAAGCATTAGTTACTGGAGCATTAGCTATTTCATTCTTCAAGCTAAATGATGCTATTACAGATAACATAGAAGATGGAGAAGATGTAAATAATGTCCTTGATAAAATGAAAGGACAACAACAATCTGTTGGACAAGAAGTAGATGAAACAACTAAAAAAATAAAAAAACAAACATTAGAACTTAAGATTGCTAAAGAATTATCTATTTCAAACATTAATATAGAAAATGCTGCGTTGTTAAATTTAACAGAAGCAGAGATTAAATCTTTTCAAGAAAAGAAAAGAACTCTATTAATTCAAAAAGAGTTATTAAAAGTTGATAAAGACAAAAGAGAAGGTATAAGGGAAGAAACAGAAAGCTATGTAGATAATGTTTTAGCTTATGAAAACTACATAGATAGACTTAGACAACACTTAGAAACTCAAAAAAAAATTAATGAAGAGACTGAAATATTTGATAAGATTGATAAAATTATACAAGAAAGTAGAAAGCAGGAATTAATTAATTTAGCGAAAACTGAAGCAGTGCAAGGTAAAGTATCAGAAGAAAGATTAAAAGAAATTGAAATGCTTGTTGAGTTAGACAAAACATTAGGAAGGGTTGGTTTAGGAGTACAAGATTTTGATAAATTATTAGAAGATGAAAACCTTTCAATGAGAGACTTAATTGAAAAACATGATGGTATGGAAGATTTGTATAGTCAAATGATAGTTAGCATTGGAGGAGCTTTAGTTACGAATGAACAATTTAATGAATCTTTAGAGGTTTTTAAGAAAAAATTAAAAGCTCTTATAGAAGAAGATGTAGACCCTTTTACAAAATTTGCTCAAAATGCAAATATAGCACTCCAAGCTTTTACCAACTTTTCTTCTGCTTATGGAAATTTAATAGATGAAAGAATGAATAGAGAAATGGAAGCTCTTAGAACAACAAGAGAGTTTGAAGAAGCTACTCAAGAGCAAAGAGAAATAATGGAAAATAGAATAGAGCAAAGATTTAAAAGTCAAAGAAGAAGAGCATTCCAAATTGATAAAATTTCTAAAATTTCACAAGCAGGTATGGATATAGCTTCGGCTTATATTAAAGCTCTTGATAAAGGTCCTGCTTTTGCAGCTTTTGTTGCAGCATTAGGAGCAGCACAATTAGCAGTAATACAAGCTACTCCTGCTCCAAGATTTGCAACTGGTGGTAGTTTTATTACAAGTGGTCCAAGAAATATAATGGTAGGAGAATCTGGAGCAGAAAAGGTTACTATTCAACCATTAAGTGGAGGAACTCCAGATGGTAGCACAAGAACACAAAATGTTAATATTAGCATATCTGCTCCTCTGGTGGATGAAACAATATTAGATGTTATTATTCCAAAGATTAAAGAAGCAGCAGAGTTAAATCTTGCATAATGTTAAGTTTACCAAACACATATAGTTCAAACTTAGGGCAACACATACAAGAGGATTATCTTGTTAGAATTTATAATGAAGATGGAAACTATCTTGCTGTAGGTACATCTGAACAAACAGTAGGTGGTGTTACTTATATAGGAGCAATAACCAATGCTCCAAGCATTAGAGAAGGAATAGACCTTGTAAAAGGAACTGCGTCTTTATCTAATATTTCTATATCTTTTTCTAACTTTTCATTTACAAGTAATGGTACAGTAACATTAGGCTCATCAACACCAATAGAAGAAGAGCTTTTTTTTGGCACTAATTTTTATATAAATAGAGATGTAGAAGTTTATTCACAACTCGAAGGAGATTCAAACGCTTCTAATCTTTTATTGTTATTCAAAGGTAGATTAAGAGCAGTACAACTTTCAGAAAACAAAATTACACTACAAGTTACTGCACATAGACCTTTACAAGATATAATGATACCACAAACTATATCTGAAAGTGGATTGTATAAGCCTATTGTGTTTGGAGATTATGCTTCTGCAGGAACAAGTTTTCCCCTGCAATCTTTGTTAGGAGCAACAGCAAGAACATATCCAGTTCAAGTAGAAAAAATACAAAGTGGTAATGTATTTTGTTTAACTGCAAGTGCAGGTAATAATAGCAATAAAACGCTACATGTGCATGAATCTGGTTTAAGCCCAGAGGGTAGTGGAACATTAGTAGAAAACATGGCAGCTTGTAGTGCTGTAGAAACTGCAGCTTCATCTGCAGATGCAAGTCCCATTATAACAAAACAAAGCGGTAGTGATAATTTGTTTGCCGTAGGAACAGATGTAGATTTATCAAGAATCTTTAAATCTGAAATGATGATAAAAAGCACAGATTATACTATCACTAACAAATATACACCAAGTGCAAGTATTAATATTAGCTCTTCGACAAATAATTCTTTAGAGGTTGATGTAAATAAAACATTTGAAATGATTAATTTAGGTAGCGTAAAACACACTCCATCTTCTATGGTCTTTACTATAAATTTTGCATATAATTTAACATTATCAAGAAATGGTGGTAGTTCTGGTGGAGTTATAAACTCTGTTACTTTGTCTGCAAAAATATTTCACAATGATGATGACACGGATGATGAGAATATTGTTGTTTTCAATACAAGCCATAACTCTTTAACTGCAAGTAGCAGTGCTGCAAGAACAATTAACTTACATACATCCTCTGATTCAGAATTTACAGGAAACTATCCACAAAAAATTGAATTTACACTAAGGATAAATTATGATGGAATAGAGCCTGGAGATGTTGGTAGTGGTGCATCTAATAGTTTGTCTGGCACTTCCACTATAGGTAGCACTTTTATAACAACAACAACTCAATTCGAGAGAGATAACTCTTCTGTTCAAACAGATACAGAATTAAAAGATAATATTAAGGAACTTTACTCATCACAAGATGGTTTAAGTTTGGATGGTAGTGTAATAAAAAAACCTTTAGAAGCACATAGATATTTATGTGAAGAATTTGCAGATACAAACATTTTTCCAACTTCCGTAGGAACAACTAATAATTACATAAACATTTTAAATAATTTTAAAATAGCAAATGTTCAAGGGGATATGCACTATTGGTTAAATAAAACACAAAAGCTTGAAGATATTTTAGAGGATTTGCAACATTTTGGATTTTTTATAGGTAGAATTAAAGCAGATGGTAATTATCATTACATTAGCCCTAAATATTTAACTACAAGCACTACAGTATCTTCGACTTTGCCTTATTTAGCATCTGCAGGAACTTTACACTCAAGCAATTTAATTACAAGCACAACTGATAATCAGTTTAAATTAACACTTGCTACACAAGGCTCTGGTTATACTACTGGAGATTTGTTAGCAATATCTCATGGTTCTGATTTTGAGTTTATGAAAATTACAACTCCTGGTCCAATGACATCTAATGCCACTACTCAGACCCTAACAGTAGAAAGAGGAATTGCTCCTATAACTACTGCAACTGCGGGTAGTCAGTCTGCAGGTACAACAATTTTTAGAGTTATATTTCCACACGCAGTTATTGATGAAGATGATTTTTCTAATTTGCAAATTATGCACACACCAATTAATGAATTAGTTACAAAGTTTAAAATACAATATTTAAGAAAACCGGAAGATAATTCTAAATATGCAAAAACTTCAGAGTTTACTAATACAACTACCAGAACTAATTACAACATTGAGGATGAAAAAGTAAAAGAAATTAAAAATGATTTTGATAAAGTAGGCACTCTTACAACAAATTATTTTAATTATTACAATCATTTAATTGGAGAGCCAAGAGTCAAGGTTGCAATGGATTTAGTAAATCCAAGTTTCTATGGTATAGAGGTTGGAGATATAATAAGAATTTTTACAAATAAAAAAGCTCCTTTTGGAAAAAACTGGAGAAATTTATATTTTATAGTCACTCAAACAACAAGAACATTAGGAAAGTTAAGCATTAGTGCTTTTGAAATTTATTAAGGATAAATATGGCAGTTATAACAGAAGTAAGATTTAGACCAGATAGCAGCACAAGTCATGCAAATTTTTCTCCATCCAGAAATCCAGATATGAATGTTGCAGAGACTACAAAATATGATGGCATAACAGTATCTCAATCTTATGGAGGTAAAATATTTACTAATGAAAGATACGGCAAACAATTAGAGTACGAATTGTCATATACCAACTTGTCAGAAGCAGATAAATCAAAACTTGAAGTTTTAGTCAATCAAGTTAAAGGTAGGAAACTTGCATTTCAGTTTAGTGCAGATGGGGGGAGTAGTTATATTGATGTAAGATTTACTGCAAATGACCTCAAATTTACACAAACTGCGTATTCTATATACTCTGTTAGCTTTAATATAAGGCAAGAGATATAATAGAACGCACGAGAATAGCCCTAAAATCAATTATCTTTTACTAAAAGGGTAATTTGTCCTTTGGATTGTCAATAGCCTCAAATTTCTTATATTTATCATGCAATTCTAATACTGTTGCAGCAAGGTAAACACATAAGTCTAATGTTTCATCCAACGCTTCTTTTAAATTGTCTCTGCTACCATCAATAGGAACATCTTGTTTATAATCTATTTGCCCTTGATTTATTTTATCTTGTAATAACATCATTATTCTTGTGTTGTTGTTCATTGTTATCCTTTCTTATAGGCAAGAGAGTGATACTGGTTTTTCATATATTTGCTTTCGCTTATCGTGAATTTCATCTTGCCTAATTTATAAGGAGACGAGTAGCCAACCCTTGTATTTGCAATCAACTTAAGGTAAGATTCCTTTCTTGTTAATTGTTAATATATGTCTCCTTAATTAAAATATTGACATTTGGCTTTTGTCATTTATAATCTCAAAAATTCTTTTTCTATCTAAAACTGCATGATGCCATACTGCTATCATACTCGGAAATGGAGCATTTAATGCCTCTTTATCTGGTAGTTCAAAATTTAATCTACCTTTAACAAAAAATATATCTGCTTTATTATAAACATGATGATGAAACCATCTTGTATCTGTTCTTGATGGTACAAGTGCTACTATTGTTTTACCTTTTTTCCATTCTTTTTTTGCTTTTTCCATAAATACATACATTTCTCTATCGTAAGGTGGATTTAAAAAATTAACATTACCCCACTCTTTGTTTAAACAATTATCTTCTTTTGTAAAGTATTTTTGACACAAAGCATTGTTTTCATCTGCACATACATCAACATCAAAGTCAAAATAACTATCTAAACCTTGAAATAGCCATAAGGGAGTTTGCCAATTATCTTTTTCAGACCTTTGTGCAACATCCTGGAAAAAACTTCCCTTTGCTCTTTTTGATATGTCATCTATTTTTTTTGTCATTAAAATGGTAAGTCATTATCAGATAATGCTTCGTTAGTAGGTTTTGCTCCACCTTGTGGCTCATAAACTGCTAATTTTAGCATAATATCGCCTTTTTTGGTTTTGTTTTTCCACAAAGATATTCTATGCACTTTACCATCTACATTAAAGTCTCCTTTATAATCTGGACTTTTATCTTCTGGGTTGTCGTAGTTTTTATATTTGTTTTTAAACAAATAACCTACATTGTTTTTTAAGTCAAACTTTTTCTTTTCACTCATTTTTCCTCCAATATATTATTTAAGTATTTAATTCTTTGTCCTATTAAAAATGGGATTTGTGGTACGACTCCATTTCCAAGTCCTTTAACTCTGTCGTAATATCTGTCCACTTTTTGGGAAATCCCATAAGCCACTCTATCCAATCTGGATTCATTTTTAAGCCTTTTAAAGGCTTTGAGTCTAAATTTTCCATATATTCTATCTTGTCTTTCACTATCTTCATCTGCTCTTCCTTTGGCAGTTGTTTGTGAAGATACATTATCACATCCTGCAGTCTCGCTCCATAGGTCATGTGTGGCTTTCCTTTTCTCCTTATTATAAAACTTCCGTTCTTTGTCTGCTCTACTTGATTTGGAGCTGGGCTTTGTATGTTTGTCGCTACTGGAGTTGGATATGTTAGTATCTCCTCTATGTATAGTTCGTTTGGAAGTCCATTCTTGTACAGCTTTTGATTTTTCTTCGCTTTCAACCGGGAACTCACAGATGTGTAATTGTCTCTCCAATCTCTGCTTAAGGGTGTGTTGTACATCTTGTCTATATCCAATAATCCAAAGTCTTTTTCGCAGGTGTCTTGCTCCAACATCTCTTGCTGATATAACTTGCCATTCTGCATCATACCCTGCTTCGGCAAGGTCTTGCAATACTCTAACTCCTCCTTTATTAGTGAGGTTTGCAACATTTTCAATAAGAATCCATTTTGGTCGTAATTCCCTAATAATTCTATACATTTCAAACCAAAGACCACTCCTCTTTCCATCTAATCCTGCTCCTTTCCCTGCTGTAGATATATCTTGACAAGGAAAACCTCCACTAATAATATCAACTCTTTGCAAAGATTTTTTATTAATCTCCATAATATCCCTATAATGTTTTGCATCTGGAAACCTCTCTTTAAGTAAAGTATGACACCAATCATCTATTTCACAAGTCCAAGATGTTTTAATACCTGCCATCTCAAAGCCTAAGTCTATTCCACCTATACCACTAAATAAACTGCCATGTGTCATACTGTTATAATTTTTAATATTGTTTTACCTTGCCTTAACTTAGCATCTGATTTTGAGTTATAAGCATATTCTTCTAATTCTTTAGATATATCATAGCCTTTATCATCATATTCTTGTAAGTCAATTTTTATACCATCAATGGTTTTGTTTTTATAAAAAACATAAATGTTTTGACTTGCTCTACCTTCTAAGTTTAAGTTTTTTTCTGAATAAGCATTTGCTCCTACAAGAGATGAGCTTCTTCCATAGGTATCTCCAACTCTTGCAGAATGTATATGTCCAGATATAACAAAGTCAATCTTCACATCTCTGCCGCTTGCATATCTTCCCTTAATTTGCGTAATAGATGTTTCATGTTTTGCTTTTATACTTCCATGTCCATGTATCATAAGTAAATTCATACCTGCCAAATTAACCACAACCTCTGTTGCGTCTTTGGATAAAATAAAATCTACATCTGTATCACGATATAAAAATCTTAATATATTGTAAATAGTGAAGTCGTAGTTATCACTTGCAATGTAATCATCCCAACCTATTTCATCCTTCACTCTGCTTTCATTACCAGTAATACAAGCAAGTGAAACCTTAAAGTCTTTTCTTACATCTTCAACTACTTGCTTTAATAGCTGCACTGATATAAATGTTGCATTAGAACGATTAGTAGATTGTGAAAACATTTCATCTAATCTTCTATCAGAGTTCATTAAATCGCCAGTCATAGCAATTAAAACTTCTTTTACACCTATTGCCTTTAAGTAAACCTTCGCCTTTCTGATATAAGTTCTTAATCTTTTTGATGCTATTTCAAAATTATATTTATTGTTAGGAAGATTTACCTCTTCGTTGAAATGTGTGTCAGATATTTGTATTACACCGACCGCCTTGCTACTTTTAGTTTTGACATGTGCTAATTTAGGTATTGTATGCTTTTCAAGAACTTTGATTAATTGTTTGTTATATTCACATAAGGCATTATCAAGCCTTGCATGTTCTCTAAAAGATTTATTTGATATTCTATTTCTATCTTGTGCAGCTTGTTTTTGTTTAGCTAATTTTACATTTTCTATAATAACATCTTTATCAAGAAATAAAGGGTCAGAAGAACTATAGTCGCAGTCATTACATATCCATCTTTGTATTTTATTACCACGATTATGTCTAAAACCTTTTTTCTTTACCCTACTACTATTACATCTTGGACAACAAATAACTTGGTTATCATCCATACAACTCTTTCTCCAATTCCGATATTCTATCATTTAAAGACTTGTTTGAAGTTTTTAAGCTATCTATTTCTTCTTTAAGTTCTTTAACTTCTGCCAAGTCGCTTAACCAATCGTTTAATTCTAGTGTTGAATAGAACTTACCATTCATTTTAAATATATTCACTGGAATTTTTGATGTGTTGTCGTTGTTTATTTGTTTCCACCACATTGGTAAAGATAGTTTTTTGGTATTTTTTATCTCAAAATGATATTGTGCTGCAACTGAATCTGGGTCAATATCTATGATGTCTCCCTTGATAGAAAGTCCTCCCGACAAAGGTGTCCGCCTACAATTAGTTCCTAAATATCTATTAATAGTTTTAGCAACTTCTCTTTCTGCTCTATTTCCCTTGTCTCTTGAGTTTATAGGCATCAGTTATCTCCTTTCTTTCCTTTTTAGACATTTTAACCCAATCAGTCATATTTACATAATCTGGCGGTATAACACCATCAAGCCTTTTTTGCTCTACATTTTCTTTAGCCTCTTTCCAATATTTTTGATTTCTTTGAAACGCATAATCATCTTCACAACCATAATATTTTAAAGTAGTGGAAGGCATAGTATAAGGGTCATTTAAATCTACTCTTTGACTATAACACTCCTCCCTTATGCCAAATAAATAACTACTTGCTGGCATTATGTGTTCAGAAGAATGTTCTCTTGTGAGGTTTCTAAAATTGTTTAATTGTTTTGTAGTGTTAAAATAAAACTTTCTAACTCCACCTCTTCTTTGCATAATTTCATAAACCCATCTTGTTTTATATTTTGGTTTCCAATCTTTTTCATACTGTCCATGTGAATCGTAGCTCATTTAACCTCCGAGTGTGCAACCATTTGTATATTACAACATTCAACAAATAAATCTTTATACTGTTGATTTTTTCTTTCTTTCCCACACTTGATGCACTTATAAGTGTAAGAAATTGTCTCTTCATCAGAATCTAATAATTTTTCATTTGCATTACGCAACCAATTCCTAAAAAAAGCATTATAGTTCTTATACCTTTTTCCATTAGCAGCTAACCAATCTCTCATTTTTTGAAACTCCAATCCTACCTTAACCTTAGGAAATTCATTTTGCAAATCCCCTAAGTTATTAAATATAAGATTTAATTGCTCTTTTTGTGATAAAGACTTCTTTACATTCTTTTCATTCTTATTCATTCTTATATTGTTTTCGCCAATGTTTCGCCTCTGTTTCGTAGGTGTTTCATTGGTGTGTCGCACATCTTGGTAAGTGTCGTAGTTATTAATAGTTAGGTGTGTCCATCTTTTTTCATCATGAATCGTAATCATGTTATCTTTTTCAAGTTTATGTAAAAACCTTCTAACCTTAGATGGTGTCCACTTTAATTCATAACCTAACTTTTGTAAACTACTAACAATATCGCCTCTTTTAATTTCAACTATCTCTGGTAAAATATCTGAATATAAGGTTTTATTGTCCTTATGGTTGGCTCTCAATATAAGGAATAACCAAGCTTTGAGATAATCCTCTCTTTGAAATATCCAATGATACCTTATGTCTCTGTGCAGCTTAATCCAACCATAGTCATTTGGATAACTCACTATGCTTCTCCAGGTTTATCAGCGAATGGAGATGCTTTTGCTTCTTTTTGGAATCTATCCAACCAGTCTAGCTCTATATCATTTTCCCTTTCTTCGTCTGTAGTGCATAAAAATATTACAAAAATTGCAAGCTGCGTTAAAATATCATTATATTTGATGGCAACCTCTTTATCTTCTGGAAAATCAATCATACCTATAAATGCCAAATTAAACATCTTAAAATATTTATATCTTTCCTCTTGTGGTTTATCCCAAAAATCTTTACTCTTATAAAAATCAACTTCTAATGGTTTAAACATTTAAATACCTCCATACTCTATTAATATTGCAACTAACCAAAGTATACTTGTCAATAACATTGTGATTATAATAGCAAAATATACTTTTTGATTTTTGTCAAAATTCCAAACCTCATATAGCTGTTGGTGGTATATTTCTACTGGATTAAAAGTTAATCGTTTTGGATTTTTCTTAACACTCATCATAATATCATATAGTTTAGTCGCAGTAAAAACATTTTTGTCTTTTGCATCATAACTATAATCATTAGATTCTATTACCTTGAACTTCATTGTTCGCTCCTTTCTTTGTAGCATTCTCTCTTGGGAATGCTATATCTAAAAATCTAAATCGTCTGATTTTACTTTATAAGATTTTTCAACCTTACCTTGTGCGTCTGTATCATCAACATCACATAAACCTAACATAGCAGCAAGAGAATATCTCCTAAAATAAGTGATAGCACTTCCTTGTGATTGATACATGTTTTGCCCTTGCAACTCTGCAATAGGAGATAATAATTGCGTAGCAATCCATTCTCCGCTTGTGTGATAAAATACTGTTCTAACACCAATTTGATTATTATCGCCTAAGGGCATTTGACTAAAAAATATACCATTTTTATTTAATGGCTCTTTTACTGCATCAACCAACTTATCCAACTTAACATACTTATACTTAAATGCTTGTGTATCCTTTGTTAAGTTCTCTAAATCTGACTGCACCTTTACAAGTGCTTTGATTATGTTTGTTTTTTCTTCACTTTCATAATTAGTCCACATCATTGTTTTTCCTCCTCTACAAACTTAGTTAAAACCATTCTTACTAACGCAGCAGTGCTACGATACTGTTTTTTTGCAATAAGAGATAAATCTGTATATAACGACTTATCTATTTGCACTCCGACTTTCTTTTCCATTGCTTCTCCTTTTAATATGCCCAAAGGGAAGAGGTATTATGATAACAAGTGTGTAGTGAGAAAAACACCTTTGGGCAATTTTTTATTTTGATAGACTTTCTCTAATTACTTGTATAGTTCCAATTAACTTTTGCAACTTCAATTCATTTACATTGCCAATATTGTCTGGCAAGTTTTTTAAAGAATGTAAAAGTATATTGCACTCTTCCCTATCATCTAACCTTAAAACTAAAACACCATTTGTATTTTTTTTCATAGTTTTTTAAACAATATAAATACATTTTCAATTAATACAAACACTTTTTACTATTGCTCCAAGAAATAAGTAGCATAAGTATATCCACTTTGATTACTAAAATAGGTTTCTTTAGTAGTTATATTATAACCTTGTTTACGCAATGTATAAATAATACCACTTAACCTTGTCGCATTATACTCCTGGAATGCCTCCATTGATGTAATGCTGCCATGACATTCAAGATGTTTTAAAACCACAGCAGTTTTACCATAGTGCTTTCTTTTTCTGCCTTGTTTAATAGTTTTAGTTTTTCTTTTTTTATCAAACCACATTTTACATTCCTCCTTCTATTATTAAATATATAATTCCTATTATTATTATTGCAAATAAATCAAACCAATCCATCTTTTTTCCTCCAACTAAGTTTACTTTCTAAAAAAATTTGTTTTATAATAGCTTCGTTTTGTTTTTGATTATAATTATCAAATTTTGTCATGCACATTTTTTCAATCATTATTTCAACTCTAATTTCATTTATTTCGTTGCAATGCTTTGTTGTCATTTTTTTCAACTTGTTTGCAAACTTTTTAATACTGTTTACCACAACAAACCTCCTTTTCAAAATCTGTGTGTTCTTTACATCTACCACAATTTCCAAAATGCTCTCCATCAAATTCATGCACATTACCATAAGGCATTGAACAACAACAAGTGCTAACCAAAGCAGCATCTTCGCAGCAATCTGGTTTTACTGTCCAAAGGCTCGTGATATAATCCCAAATATGTGTCAAAAGTTTCATGATACCACCCAATCCTCTTTCCACCCAGAATCAATAGCACTGCTAATGACTTGTTGAATTGTAAGATGTGAATTACTTATGTAATCATAAAAAGTAAAGTCTCCACTATCAACACCTCTTTTCACATCAGAGTCTACAAATTGTCTATCAATGTATTGAACTTCTGCAATTTTATTTACTCTTAAAAAAGTAATCATTGAATTGATTTGTCTGTCTGAATATTCTTTACTCATTTTAACCTCCAAAACCATTTGCATACCTCCCAACATAAGATTGGTAATATAATTAATAAAATAAATTCATCTGTTTGCAAACATGCTATGTATCTAATGTCTGCATCTGCATCATACCAATAGTGTTGCATTATTTTATCTCCTCATAATCTAAATCGTTCATTAACACTGACATACACCCATCAGAAAAAACTTCTTTATTTATACTAACAAATTGCTCCCATTCTTTATTTGACATATCTGAATCAACATGTTCTTTTTCATAGTATTGCCAAAGAATACATGCTTTGTCCAATAAATTATGTAATTGATTAGTTTCTTCTTGGCTTAAGTTTCCTACTTTCATTTTACATCCTCCAATATATAAGTAATTTGTTGAAATTTAATTTTAAACAAAGTTTCCATATTTATAACACGATAACCTTTTTTGTTAAAATCAAAGACTAACTGGTAGGGATTATCTTTTTTTAGTGCATAAGAGGGCTTTCCAGTTCCCTTAATATAAGACTTAACACCTAAACGACACAAAATGTCTCTTGTGCTACCATCCTTCTTTATAAAACTTGCACTAAACAATTTGCCATTTGAATTTATAACAATGTCTTGTAATTTTTCTAAACTCACTTGCATTTTACGCCCACCCTTTCTTTTTTACTCTTAACACTCGTTCCATTCCTTCAACATAGCCAACTCCACTATGATAGTCCATTGGAGTTTCATAACTATTTTTAAGATAACAATCATGCATATCATCATAAGATTGTCCAAAATCTTTTTCCAACTCTTCTTTAGTTTGTTTTATGATTGCTTTTATTTTATCTTCAAATGTAATTATAAATTTCATCACTCTCTCCTCTATTGTTATTCATAATATATACAATTTAGATATAGGGGGGGTATAAAGTCAATTAAATTTGCAGCAAAGTATAAAAAACATCACATCTCGCCATATTTCTCCAATGAAATAACAGTAAAAAAATTACTACAAACTGGGATAAGGAGCAGCGTTTCTAATTTTTTGTAAAAAAAATACGGTTTTTTTGGACATTTTGACATGTGCAATAAAAATCTTAGAACTTCCAGGAACTTCCAGGAACTTCCAGGAATTTTAAATTTTTGAATTTTTGAAATTTTGAAATTTTTGAAAATGTGCAAATCAAATTTTTTCAGGTCTCCGGATCAGGAACGCCACTCCGGATCCAGAAAATTTGATTTTAAATCTTGCAGCAATTTGATTTTTGCACATTTTTTGAAGCGACCGTAGTGCATTTTTTTAGATTTTCATTCTTATTTTTTGCTCCTAAGAACTCCAGGAATGCTATTTTTTTATCAAAAATGTGAAAAAACAAGCCTTTAAAATGCCTTTAAAATCCATTTTCTTTTGATTAAGTGAACTTTGATATTAAGGTTTTTTACTAATTTTGATGGATTTTACTAAAAATTGACCTTCTAAAATGCCCTTAAAAAGCTTTAAAATGACTTTAAGTGAACTTTGGTATTAAGGTTTTTTAGTGTTTTTGATGGATTTTATGTAAAAAAAATGCCCTCAAAAGAGGGCATCTTTTTAGAAGAGTTTGATTAATGATAACTACTCTTCAAATTGATTATACCAATTTAGATGTTTTGATAATTCTAGAACTTTATCAATGTGTCTCGCTTGGTCTTCATCCAAATAGTCTTTTGCTTCATCAACTCCACCAGTCTCAGAAATGATTGTTAAACAATCTTCTAAACTTGATGAAGTGTGCCTAAAGGCATTTCGATGGTCTCTTGGATGGTTTAATTGCTCCCTATCAATAGACATTCTACACCTCCTTCTTTTTTGTTTTTGTTTTCATTGGTCTTAATTGAAATTGATTAATTGTGCTATCTTCATACCAATCTTCATAGGTTTTAATTTTGTATCTTTTGTAATTACAAGAATGATTGAGGTTTGAAAACCAAACACCATTTTGCCAAGTTCCAATAGCTTCATTTGCAATCTTGTAATGACCACTTTTATTTAAGAAGATTAACTTATTGCCAATTCCAATAAACTCTTCAATTAATTTTAAATGTGAATGATTTTTAAAATCAAAATTCATTTGTTGTAAAATATCTTTATTGAAGAATCTTGTATCAGATATTTTATTATTTGATTGAACATTGTCCATTACTCCATTATGACAAAAGACATTGTTTTTATCAATGGCGAATGGATGGCAATTTGATAGCATATCTATAGTTCCACTTGTAGCAATTCTAAAGTGTATTAAATAGTTTGCATCAAAAGTCTTTATTGACTTTAGTAAAGATGAAATAAATTCATCTTTATCCAGACTTCTTTTAACAAAAAGTTTGCCATCTTTAGCAAAAGCATAGCCACCACCATCATCATTGGTCTCCCAACATTGTGATAATTCATCTTTTGTTATTTTACTTCCTTTGGTTTTTAATATCGCTACACACATATTATTTATCTCCTCTTTTTTTTCTTGGTTTTATTTTCTTATTATGTTGTTCTTTAATGACTTTAGTTTCATCATCAACTTCATGGATTGATTTTGCATCCTTCAAAAATTTCTTAAAATCATCTTCCATTTTTTCTAAATGCTTATCATCTAAATTAACATCTTCAACTTCTAAATCTGGTTTTTGAAGATTTATTTGTTTTGCAAATTGAGTAGACTTCTCAATTAAATCCATTACACTTTCATTACTTACAATGGCATTGTAAATATTTGTATAGACTTCATTTCTTGAAAGATATTCTAAGAACTTATCAAAACGCATATTTCTTAAATTGTAGTGCCTGGAATATTCAACTAATCCAAAAACCAACTCTAGATGCCTACAAGTTTTTGAGAAAATATCTCCAACACTATCAGTGGAGGATGATGGTAATCTATATTCAATCACATTGGATTTGTGAAAAGCAAACCAACAATATTTATCGCCTATTGAATTACCTTGAAAAACATCCATAGCCAACTTTTTTATCTTTCTTTGACTTGTCAAACCTCTATTGATTTGCCCAAATTTCATTGAGCCATATCCATAAGGAACTTGAACTTGTGCATAATTTTGCATATTTCGACCTCCATCTCTTCTACCACTCAACTTAACTAAGACCTCTACACTTGAATAGGCCAAAGTTAAAAATCTTTGAATGTGATTAGCACCATCAAAACTATCTCTACTTATGTTAATGTGAAATCCTAACTTATCTCCAAATATTTCTGATTGGTTTGCAAATTCAGAAACCTCTTCAATTTGAGTTTGATATTTATTGTAGAAGTCAAAGGAGAAAACATTTGACCCAATTTCACTACCTTTACTATAGTGGTCGCTTATTGTGCTATCTTCCATATTATCGCCAAACATATTAAAAAGATTTATATCTTTATTTTTAACATGTCTATAAAATGCTAAACTAATATCATTGGTCGAATATCTACTTTTTGTAAAACCTAGCTCCCATTCAAAACCCAAGAAGGTTTTGTTGTTCATTAAGGTTTCATTAATAGATTGATTAACACTTGTAATATCTAACTTATCTTGCACATCACAAAAGACAATATTGTTATATGAATAATTACCTCTTGAATTAGATTTTTTTAAACATTGACAAGTAGTCTTAAAATGACTTTCACAAGATTTACAAAAATGTATGCTTCTTAACTTTTTAAATTGTAATGGCAAAGCTTTTGCATAGGGTTCATCATCATCATATCGAAAATCAACTACATTTAAAACTTCTTTAGTCAATACCCAATAATGTATAGTTTCATTTTTAAAGTATTCTAGATGCTTTGGATAATTAGACTCCATTCCATTAAATTTAAAAGTTCTATTTTCTTTATCATATTCTTGACATAACCATTCATTAGTGGTAATTGTATCTCCAATATATTTAAATACACTATTTTCACTACTCTTTAATGAACCTTTATGAATGAAGAATTTTTTATATTCTCCAACATGTGAATCTTCATTAAAGTAATAGTTTCCATAAAGAATTATCGATACACCATTATTGCTTTGGTGGTTTTGTTTACATAGCCTAGACATAGTCAATGCATCATATTCATTTGAGTTATTTTTATATTCCTTAATCATTTTTAACCTCTTCCAATTATTTTAAGTTCAATCCATAATCCAATAATTAGCATCCAACTTGAAGACCCAATTAAAATTAATGAGTCTAAAAAGTATTGAACACTTATTGGATTATCCATTATGTAAAGTGCAAAATCATTTTTGGATATTGCTAAAAGAAAAAAAGCAAAACCAACTAGTAAGCCTATGAATGCACAAAGCATAAAACCATAGGCAATAGCACTTGGAATTATATTTATTAATTTCATTTTTAAACCTCTTTTTTTGTTATCATTAATCATATAGAGAATATATATATATTCTATTGGAATTACTACATATTTGAAGGTTTATTTTATGTTCTCCAGGAGGAGCAATTTTAACTAATTTCCAGGAGTAATTGCTATCATTGAACTCTTTAGAGTTCCTTCTTAATTACCTATACTAAGACAATGTTAAAACAGTATGCACTTTGTTGATTTTTTTTGTGCTTTTTTGTGCTTTTTTTCACTTGCTCAACCCTCTCTTCCATTTTTTACAATTCCATTCCTGATTTAAAACGCTCTACAAAGTTCAAGCCATTTTGACATGTGCAAGATTTTTAAATATGCCCTAAAATCCTCCTGATCGAGACACCTGGAGGCGTATAAGTGCAGCAGATTCGGAGACATATCGCACTCCACAAAAAAGGCAAAATAAAATTCGCAAGGTTGCACAAAACAATTCGCCTACCTAAATTCAAGCTATATGGCACATTCAGACAAAAGAAAATCAATGCTCAAGCGTTATGGCTTAAAAAGCGTAAATAAGCCCAAAATGACACCTTCTCATCCAAAGAAAAAGGCAGTTGTTTTGGCATCAAGCGGACATAAGTTAAAGCTTATAAGATTTGGAGCTAAAGGCTATGGACATAACTATAGTCCAGAAGCTCGTAAAAGCTTCAAAGCAAGACATGCAGCTAATATAAAAAAAGGCAGAATGTCGGCAGCATATTGGGCAGATAAATTCTTATGGAGTGGTCCAAGTGGAAGGAAGCGACAACCAAGCAAAGGTCAAAGGAGAAAAGGGTAATGTTTGAGTTTTGTCCTATGATTAAACAAAAATGTAGCTACGCAGCTTTACAAAACAAGATATTACATTGTGGATTGCAGACTGGTAGCTTTGAACAAACAAAGGTCATAAACATGCTCAAATGTCCTAAAGACGATATTAAGAAAAAACGCAGGAGATAATATGAACATTATTATTAGCAAAATGCTTACTGGTGTATTAAGCGAAAAAGTTTTAATCGCTGTATTACTAAAAGTTGGAGACTTCCTTGTAGCTAAATCTTCTAACAAACTTGATGATGAAGTTTGGGCAGAAGTTCGTAAAGCATTAAAAAAATAAGGAGAGATAAATGCCCATCTATGAATATATAACCAGATGTAAGTGCAAAAAGATTGTCAGTTCAATTATGAGTGTTGAAAATAGAAGCAAAGATATAACACATCCTTGCGAAGAATGTGGCAAAGTAAAAGCAAAGAGAGTTTTTAGTAAACCATTGATTAAAGTTTATAATGGGCATTTTTCTGATTTTAAAGACAGTGATGTTTTAGGGGAGACTGAAATTTGAGAGGATTAAGACCACAAGTCAAAAGGCATACAAATGGAAAGAAAAAAACAAGACAGGGCAGAAGTCATAATACAAAATTTGGAAATAAGCTTTCTAAAAAACATTATAAAAAAAGATATAGAGGTCAAGGTTGAATCTAAATAAAAAACAAGCAGAGTTTGCTACTATCTATGTAAATAATCCAGAAATGACTCTTGTTGATATTTCTAAAGAGATTGGAGTACATAGGAACACTATAACTAATTGGTTAAGTGATAAAGAGTTCGTTGAGTCTTTGTATCAAACTTATATGCAATCATTTGGAGCAAAACTACCTTCTGTATTACAATCTATGTACAAAGAAGCCATTAATGGCAATGTTCAAGCAGGTAGATTAATATTAGAACACTCTGGTAAGCTTATTAAAAATGTAGAAGTTAAAGTGGAAAGTCCTTTTGAAAGATTTTTGGAGGGTGGTAGGAAAATTGAAAATACTATTGAGGTAGAAGAAGAAGTACCAGAGCTTTTAGAAAATAATAAACAATCGCCAACAGAGAAATTGAATAAACAGAAATTAGACTCCAAAAAATTACTAAGTCGTGCGAAGAAGGTTGGATTAAAACCTTTAGGACCTGGTAGACACACGAAAACAAAAAGAAAAGAATGGCTACAAAAGCTTGAGAAACTCGAAGAAAAAAACTTTTAAGCATCTCCAAAAGAATCCAAAGATATATTATTTTCTTCTAAATATGCTAACATCTCTGAATCTAAGTATATTGACATTAATTTTTTTGTGCCTGGATTAAATTTTGCACTTGATTGCTTTTGAGATAACATAAATCCTAATAAATTGTTGTTGTGAGATGCTATTTCTTCAACATCTTGTATTTTTTCTAACAACTTTAACAATATTTCTTTTACTTTATCCAAGATTGATTCTTCCTATAGGTTTTTTGATTATAATATCGCCTTCTTTTAATTTACGCTTCATTGAAGCCATAAAACTACGAAAACTTTTCTTACCAGTATAATCTTTTGGTATTCCAAACCAAATTCTTGCTGGCACTTTCTTCCCTTTTACATTAAAGAAAGTATGTTTTCTATTCATAGTTTTTCTTTGCCCACCTCTTATCATTTCTGTTTTGCTTCTTGCTCTTCCTACTGCACTAAAATTAGTTTTAATTGTTTGTGGCTCTAAGTGATACTGTCCATATTCTCTTCCCATTTCAATAAATCCTTTAAATTTATTTTTACCCTGTTTAGTAGACTTTTTAATCTTTAATTTGCTCATTTTACCAGTTGCTAATAATGGTTTATCTTTAGATTTTCTTGTTTGTCGTCTAATTTTTCTTACTTTTTCAGTCACTTTGCTAATTGGAGCGAATTTTTTACCAGTTACTGGACTTTTTGATTGCTTTATACCCTTATCTATCTGTTTTTTGACTATATCTATGTCATCATTGATTCTTTTAACAATAAGTTTTGGTAATTCCTTTGAAAGATTGCTAAAATCGTGGTCAATCGTTAGAAATATCTTCATTTTCTTCTTCTTGTTGATTTTCTTCTACATTTTCGACTTTGGCTTCTTCTTCTTGGTCAAAATTACCTGCTAACAACTCATTTATCTCTTTATTTTGTGCAATTTGCTCTACTGCGGCTTCTAAATCTAAATCTTTATTATTTTTCATTAAAATATGTGCTTGTGTAGTCAAATTGTTCTGTAAATCGAAGTTGTTTTGCAAAATAGTGTCTTGAGTAGTCATAGGATACTCAATATCATAGAAATCTATCATAAAATCGTCTACTTTTGGTAGTTTTATGCTGTTATAAGAAGCAATAGCCTCTTCTACTTTGTACATTTTGTGTTCAAAAATGCGGAACATTTCTTTATCGTCTTGATAGTCCTCCATTCTTTCAACATCCTTAATTTTTAAGGCAATACCAGAAGGAACTTCGCCTCCAGTATCAGAAAATGTGATATAAAGGTGGTTATTAAGGGCTACAAGCTCTAATTGTAGCTTTATATTCTCAATTACAGACTCAATGTTGCCTTTTGGACTAACAATGTCAAAATTTCCATTTTCTCCAAGCATTAAAATCTCATTACTACCTGCTCTTGCTATGTTTTGGTCTGCAACAATACCAGAAGCAACTGGTTGTCCGAACATTTGATACCTTAGACCTAATTGCATTTCAGTCATAGTAATATTTATATGTTCATTAGCAGATATTACATCATTTGCACCCTCAACAAAGAAAGAATCTATTTGGTCCTCTCTATGAAAGAAAACAAATGGGAAAACTCCACTTTCATTAGCTACTTCTTCTAAAATTTTACCATCTTGGTCATATTTTATATATCTTTCGCTATCGTAGTATGAATAAGTCATCTTTTGTGTGTTATAGGCGTCATCTACTGGCATAAAATTTGGATAGGTTATTGCATAAGGATTAAATACATCTTCATCAAAAAAAGGCATGAAATAATAAACTGGAACATAGTCAAAATGTTTTTTGTCTTTTTCTTCTTTATAAAATATACCTACAGCCACTGTTCCTAATAGCTTAGTCATTTTTTCAATATGTTTCATTTTGACATTTTTTTTCATTGTCATATCTTCATAGACACCTTTAGGACTTCTTTTAGCACCAACAGTATATAGCCTTGACATTTTATTAATAAACTTTTTTGTAATATTTGCAGAGTATTGTGGTATTTCTCTAAACGCATCTGTATCGAAATAATTTTTAATATACTTATTAGTTTCTGTTCCAGTATAATAATCTAAATACTTAATTACTTCCTCTCTTTTATTAGAAACTGATTGTAGTTTAAATTCTTTTAAAGATTTTTTAATAATCTCTTGAGGTGTTAATATCATCTTGCAATCCTTATTAATTCGTTATTAGTCATTGGGAAACGATTAGTTATAAAATATCTAAACGCATCACAACCATGTTCATAAAACCCATCTTTAATTGGGTCGTTAGATAAAGTCTTACCTTCTACTTCTTCTGGATACCTATAATTTTCAAAATCTTCTATAATACCAGTACACTTATCTGACACTGATATTTTTCTTTCTCCAGAAGCAGATTCAAAGAATCCTCTGACATAACTTACAGAGGATGCAATGTTTCTACTTGCTTTATCAGTCCTAAATCTAACATTAATACCGGACTTTTTAAAGATTTCTATATCTCCCATTCCAGTTTGTCCTTGTACATTATATCCAGCTGGGTCTCCATAGTAATGCAGAACTGGATAATTCTTATCTAAAATCATTTGTGCTAGTGTTTCTGTAGCAACATTTTTTTTATGTATAATTTCGTCAATTATGTTTATATACCAAACACCATTATTTCTATATGTTTGCATAAATAAAACCGCTGGCATTCTATAACCAAAGTCAATCGTACAATAGGTTGGTAAGTGTGATTGATACTTAACTTTCTTTACATCTATGTCTCTATCAAATGGATATACCTTACCTTGAAAGGATGCAAACTTTGCTCCATACTCTTGGTCAAATATTTCTTTTGATAAATTTCTTTTTCTTTCTTGTAGGAACTCATCATTATAACCATCTGGGAATGCATGATAATTATCCCAACTTGGAGAAGATGTTGAATACCATTTAGGGTCTTGTTTACCTAATAGATATAAATCATAAATCCAGTTATATCCATTTGGAGTTGTAATAAAAATAGCTTTACCTTTTTTGTCAGATAAAGTAGGAGATAAATACATATCCCAAATCTTTCTAGGCATTCTTGCAGCTTCGTCAATAATAACCAAGTCTAATCCCTCCCCAAGCAAAGAAGATGGATTGTCTGCAGACATTCCTTCTACTGTACTTCCCCAAGCAAATCTTATATACTGTTCTTTTTCAGATGCAGCAACAATATCTTTCTTGTTTCCCTTAACCATGTTTTTAAATACTTCACGAAACATAAGTCTTGATTTTTTATAAGAAAGTCCAACAAGCCATAT
>MDTD01178217.1_pt1 | contig 28786 bp, 18 predicted proteins | sample 811221 | NCBI WGS metagenome assembly MDTD01 (sample SAMN05326646, study PRJNA326480) | marine metagenome | isolation source: seawater | place: Pacific Ocean: South West | collected 2011 | reverse complement strand
TCCACGGCGGTGGTCGAGCCGTACAACTCTGTGTTGTCCACGCACGCGCTCCTCGAGCACACCGACGTCGCCGTCATGTTGGACAACGAAGCCGTCTACGACATCTGCCGCCGATCGCTCGACATCGAGCGTCCGACCTACACCAACCTCAACCGTCTCATCGCGCAGGTGATTTCTTCGCTCACCGCGTCTTTGCGTTTCGACGGTGCCTTGAACGTCGACGTCACCGAGTTCCAAACCAATCTCGTGCCGTACCCGCGCATTCACTTCATGTTGTCGTCGTACGCGCCGGTGATCAGCGCAGAAAAGGCGTACCACGAACAACTCTCCGTCGCCGAGGTGACGAACAGCGCGTTCGAACCGGCGTCCATGATGGCCAAGTGCGACCCGCGTCACGGCAAGTACATGGCGTGCTGCTTGATGTACCGCGGCGACGTCGTCCCCAAGGATGTCAACGCCGCCGTCGCGAGCATCAAGACGCGTCGTACGATTCAATTCGTCGATTGGTGTCCGACCGGTTTCAAGTGCGGGATCAACTACCAACCGCCCACCGTCGTGCCGGGCGGTGATTTGGCCAAGGTGCAGCGCGCTGTGTGCATGATTTCCAACTCGACCGCCATCGCCGAGGTGTTCTCGCGACTCGACCACAAATTCGACTTGATGTACGCCAAGAGAGCCTTCGTGCACTGGTACGTCGGCGAAGGCATGGAAGAGGGTGAATTCAGCGAAGCGCGCGAAGATCTCGCCGCGCTTGAAAAGGATTACGAAGAAGTCGGCGCGAGTTCGTCGTTCGCGGGCGCCGGTGAGTCCGGTTTCGGATCCGACGGCGAATTCTGAGCAATCGACATTCGCGTGCGACCGGTGAACGCGGCGGTGAACGCGGATATCGTTCGCGAGAATTTCACAAGATCAAGATATACATATCATTACAAGCAAGTTTACTTACACTGAATAAGAAGTTATCATCGTACACGCACTGCATATTTCCAACGTCGACGTCGCCTCGTCTCGTCTACTAGAGTTTTTCGCACACGCGCAGTTTCGCCGATCGACTTCGCACGTTGACGTCAATCTCCTCCGCCGTCGGTACTTTTGGCTTCCGCGTGATCAATTTCACGATTTTTGGCGGCGCCTCGGGTTGCATCGGGGCGTACCGACCGTTCAGTGCGTCCTCGTCGCTCAGCGGGTCGGCGACGCCGGCGAATCTCCGAAACGTCTTCTTGACAATGGAATCCTCCAAACTGTGAAACGAGATGATGGCTAAGCGCCCGCCCGGACGCAACGCCTCGATCGCCGCGGGAATCACCTCCTCCACGGCGCCGAGTTCGTCGTTGACGGCGATTCGAATCGCTTGAAACGTGCGCGTCGCCGGATGAATCGATCCCCACTTTCCCGGAACGTTGCCGATAGCGGCGACGAGCGCGCGCGTCGTCGTAATCTCCTCGATCGCCCTCGCCTCGCATATGCGCTTGGCCAACAGACGCCAGTGTCGTTCCTCACCGTAATCCCTCAGAATGCGTCCAATCTCCTCCTCCGGCCACGCGTTGACGACATCTCTCGCCGTCGTCTTCGCGCTCTCGCCCATGCGCATGTCCAACGGTCCGTCGTTCATGAATGAAAACCCACGCTCCGCGCGATCGAGGTGCATCGAGCTCACGCCGAGATCCAACAACACACTATCCACCCCGTCCACGCGCAGCGCGCGCAGCGCCTCGCGCATCTGTCTAAAATTCGCCTCCACCAGACTCAATCGCAACGCGTCCCGTCCGCCCTCTTCGTCCCCGCGCGCTTTCGCGCGCGCTCTCTCCAACCTCGGTCTCGCCAGCTCGTGCGCGCTCGCGTCCACATCGAACCCAATAAACCGTTCCATCTCTGGGTGCGCTTCGATCATCGCGCTCGCGTGTCCACCGGCACCCAGCGTCCCGTCGACGTGCGCGCGCGTCTCGACGTCCCGAAACGCCTCGAGCACCTCATCCATCATGACGCTCACGTGCGGCATCCCGTCCGCGTCCGTCGAGTTGGACGCGCGGGTCGTCGCGTTCGCGAACGAGGCGCGCATCGCGCGTCGCGGCGTCGCGCGGCGTCCTCGCGCGCGCGCGATGGCGTCGTCGCCGCCGCCGCTTCGCCTCGTCGATGACGTCGACACGCGTCCCGCGCGTCGCGCGACGTGCGCGAGACGCGCGGCGTGCATGACGAAGGGGTGTCGGGGACAGGAGTCGCGGGCGTTCGCGCGCCGTGCGCGATCGCGCGCGGGTCCGCGGCGCGACGCGGAGTGTCGTCTGGATGGATTTTAATTTGAATCAAAACTGACGTCACTCTCGGACGTCACTCTCGCGCTCGGAGCGTCTGTCCTCTCCGCGCGCGCGGGGGATTCGAGCGTCGTCGAACGACGATCGTTTTCGTGGAAACATGGGCGCGTCGTCGCGCGTGTTGAGTCCCAGAAACGACGACGACGATGATGCACGACGAACGCGCTCGACGCCGTCCAAACCGGTCCCGGCGCGCGCTGTCGACGCGCGCGTCGACCAGGGCGCGGAAAACGACGGTGAGGATGGATTGACGGCATTCGAGCGCGAGCGCGAGCGCACGATCGCGAGGAATAAGGCGCGGATGGAGGCGCTCAATATTTCGACGCTGAGCGCCGACGTGGGCGGGAAGAGCGGCGCGGCGCCGAGCTCGCGAGGGATCGCGGCGAAGCGTAAGCGCGAGCGTGCGGCGCCGAAAGAACCGACGCGTCGATCGTCGAGGACGAGGAACATCGCGCCTGAGTTGGCGAGCGGAGTGGATCGAGAGCGGCGGGACGGTTCGGTGGTGCTCGCGGACGGCGCGACGTATTTGCCCACGGGCGAGCGCACGGAGGCGCCGGTGAAGACGCGTCCGAGCGGGGAAGTGGCGCTGAAGAGTGAGAATGGAAGTGAGAAGACGGACGCGGCGTTCATCGAGACGTTGAAGAGGAAGATGGGGGCGTTCGTGGAGACGAAGGCGCGAGACGCGAGCGCTCGAGTGAGCGAAATGTTGAAAAACAAGTTGACCCTGCGCGACGTGGACGTGGCCAAGTGCGTGCCCAAGGGAGTGACGCACTTGGATTTCAGTCACGACGAGTCCATGCTTCTCGTCGCGTCCGGGGATAAGGAGGGACACATCGGTCTGTGGAGAGTCGACGAGATGCCAGACGAGGAGGACGAGGACGGCGACGACGGCGTGTTGTACTATAGAGCGCACGGCGCGTACATCTCGCACTGTAAGTGGGGACACGGCGCGCTTCGTGGCAAGCTGTTCACGTGCGCGTACGACGGCGCGGCGCGCGTGCTCGACCCGCAGGCGGGCGCGTTTCAAGAAACCGTCTACTCGGAGGAGGATGAATTTTCGGCATGCGACCAATTCGCCGACGGGAACACGGCGCTCGTGTGCGACAACGCCGGGAATTTGCACCAATTGGATGTGCGCGTGGGCAAATTCACGTCTCCGAGCCTGAGCATTCACGAAAAGAAGATCAACACCGTGCACGTCGATCCCGGAAACCAGTTTCGATTCGCCACCTCCACCAATCAACTCGTGAGCGTATGGGACGTTCGCAAATTGAAAAAGAACGCCAAATCTCTCCACGACTTGGTGCACGCGAAATCCTCTCAGGCGGCGTATTGGTGTCCCGACGGTTCCGGCGCCCTCTTAACGACGTGTTACGACGACGCGCTTCGCGTGTGGAGACCCGCCGAGGACGACGCCAAACCGACCGCCGTCGTCAAACACAACAACCAAACCGGTCGCTGGGTCCTCCCTTTCCGCGCCATCTGGTCCGCCTCCGGCGACGGCATCCTCTGCGGTTCCATGCAACGCCACGTCGAGATCTTCCACCCATCCACGGGAAAATCTCTCGCCAAGTACCAATCCCCCGAACACATGACGGCCATCGCCAGTCGTCTCGCGTGTCACCGCTCGCTCGATTACGTCGCCGCGGGCACCGCCAGCGGTCGCGTGCACGTCTACCGCGCGTAATCGATGTACTGTTTCGACCTTTACCACCGCATTACTCTTCACCGCGTTCGACACCTCGCGTCGGTCGCGTCTCGACGTTTCGCGGCGGCGTCTCGCTCTTTTTCAAAAAGCACACGAGGGGGCATCGCGCGCCTCTCCCCACCGCACACGCGCGCGCGTTCGTCCGCCGATCGCGCCCCGAGTCGACGCGCACGCGCTCACGATGGCCGCGCGCGTCTCCACGGTCGCGTCGTCGCCCTCGCGCGCGTCTCCGCGTCCCCGCGTCGCCCGCGACGACGCGCGCGCGAGGGTGATGAAACCCTCCGGGACGATGCATGCGCCGAGACGCCGAGGAGACGTCAAGAGCTTCGCGCTCCCGAACGGGCGCTCGCAACAGCGTAACATGAGCGGGCAACACCCCGTCGCGCCGCACGGACCGAGATTTCACGAGTACGGTGGGTTCGACATCGATCCCGAGGTGCAACACAATCGCGTCTCGTACATTCGAGAACGCATCGAGGCGGTGACGAAGGAATACCCGAACGCCATCGGTATGGATGATTTTTTATTTCGAACCGAGGTCATGTTGAGACGATTCGGTTTCACCACGGATAATTCGATCGCGTTGACGAGTTTTTGTCGAGACGAGATTACGTTTCCGCTGAAGAATGCCATCGACGACATTTTTGGATATTCGATGGATTTGGACGGTTTGGGTGGGGTGATCAGCGCGGGGACGACCGGTTTGGGCGCTGGATTGAGTCACTCGCCCACCGATCATCTGACGGGGAAGGAACGGTACGTGTTGTTCGCCATGCCGCACGTGGCCATCGACGCCGAGGGGCGCGTCGGGAGCATTTTGCGCGCGGGGCGTCGCGGACAGTCGTGCGCGTGCGGCGCGTTGATCAAGATTCAACCTCTGTTCAAGGAACTCAAAGAGGGTAAACTGGAGATGAATCTCGAGGAGGGTGGACACGATCCCACCGATCCAGAATTTTCCATTCTCACCCGTCGACTCATCACCGCCGTGGATAAAGATGAGATTCCCCGAGGCGGGTTGCCGCTCGCCGACGTCACGCGGCTCGCCGATCGCGTCGCTCGTCGCGATCTCGACAAGCTCATCAACGAGACCGTGGACACGAGCAAAGCCGATTACGCCGTCGTTACCGGCATTCAGATTCACAGCACCACGGCGAATAACCGCACCTGGCACCCGGCGTTGGAGTTCATCGCGCCCACGTCCATGTACGTCGTCAAGGACGGCGTGCGCAACGATTTAGACGTTCTCTCCATCGATCCACCGACCCCTCGTCAGCTCTTCCACATCGCCGGCGGGGAAGAGATCGCCGATCTTCCCATGCCCAGAAGATCGTGGCCGGGGCTCTGACTTTGTTCATCCTTCGCGGTTCATCCGTCGTAGCCCTCGTCTGAATGTTTACGATTTTTTTCGATTCATCATCACATCTTCATTCATCGCCTCGCGCGGAGTGAGACGTCGACTCGAGTCGAACTCGCGTCATGCGCGCGAGAGATGACGACGACGTCGTCGACCGTGCGTCGTCGCCCGAGCGCGACGCGACACCGACGAAGAGCGCGCTCGCCGAACATCACATTCGATCCTCTCGAAGCGAAACGTCTCGACGGTACGCCGGTATCGTTCCGGGCGGCGTCGCCACGCGCATCGGACGCGCGGACGAGTGCGCGAGAGACAGGGCGTTGAAATCTCGCGCCGAGGCGCTTCGTCGGGCGCTGCGAGAGACGGACGCGAGGGAGGACGCGGCGGGGACGAGCGCGCGATTGTACGAATACGCGAGCGTCTTGCAAGAACAGGCGGAACGATGCGGGAGAGACGGTGACGACGGAGGAATGCTGGAGGAATTGACCATGAGGGCGTGTGATGCGTACGCGCGGGCGATGGAGATCGATCCGGGTCGTCAGGGGGTGCTGTATAATTGGGGCATCGCGTTGGGCGACCGCGCCGAACACGCGAGCGCGCGAGGCGAGGACGAAAAGGCGAGACGGTTGTGGGACGAAGCGATCGATAAGTACGAACGCGCGGTGAAGAGTAAGGATGCGTCGACGGTGACGACGCAACAGGCGGCGCAGGTGTTGAATAATTTAGGATTGGCGTATCAGAGCAGAGGCGGGTGCGTGGATTTTCCGCGGTCGGCGAGTAGTCTGGAGGCGGCGCAGAGAGCGCGAGAGGAGCGCGTGAAATTCTTGAGCGCGGGCGTGCGAAAGTTTCGACGAGCGATTCGACTCGATCCGAGTTTCGATCGAGCGGCGTATAATTTGGGAACGGTCGTGTACGCGCTGAGCGTGGAGTACGCGTCCATGGCGCGTCTCTATCCGCGAGACGGCTCGCTGGCGCCGATGTCTCTGGATTACGCCGCCGCCGCCGCCGTCTACGTCGGACTCGCGCTGGCGAACGATCCAGACAGCGACGTGTACTCGACGTCGTTCGATATCGTCAAGAATTATCTTCCGGCGCCGCACATCGTCGACGACGTCTTCGAGTACGCGACGAACGCCTCCGCCTACGGCGACTTCGTCGCCGCGCGTCTCACCCTCACGCCGCGCGCACTCCGTCTCCGATCGATACGAACCACCGCCGACGCCACCGCCGACGCCGACGCCGACGATGACGACGAACAGGACGTCCTGTGCGACCTCCCGCTCGCCTCCATCGCCGCCATCGACCCTCTCGAAGACGCGTCGCTCGCCGCCGACCGCGCGCGCGCTCGTCTCCCTCGCCGACCCCACCGCCGACGCCCTCATCCTCGCCCACCGAAACCCACGCGCGAGGGACAGACTCATAGACGCCGCGCTCATGACGCGAGGACTCGCTCTTCGCGCGCGCGCCGATCACGTCGACGCGCTCCTCGACGTCGCCGCCGCGCGCGTCCCTGTGATCGATGCCTAGTGTCACGAGTCACGACTCACGTGTACCCCCGCCTCCACCAACCGTGTACCCACACGCGACGAATCACGACTCGAGACATGTCCCCACGGGACGCCCTCGTCGTTCTCGGTCGTCGTCAGTGCGCGCCCGCGACCGCGCGCGGTGCACGCGCGAGACTCTCGATCGAGCGCCCCCGCGAGCGCGTCGCGCGCATTTTCTCGCGCGTCTCCTTCGCGAACGCGGTCGACGCCGAGGCGCCGACGCGCGAGGAGACGCCCGAGACGCCATGGGGTTTCGATTTTGGCGCAAAACCACGCCCGAGGCGCGCGAGGAGAATCGTCGGCGAAGGTTGTTTAAAAAGACCAAGGGGAAGACGTTCGCCGAGGCGGAGCGAGAGGTCGAGGCGAGCGTGCGGAGCGGGCGCGAGGGGAGCGTGAGCGGACGCTCGTGCGATGGAGATTGGAGCGCGCGGAGCGGGAGAGGGTTTAATTACGGAAGCTCGTCGCACGGAGGGCACGGGAGGGAGCGAATGTACGACGCTGGCGAGGCGAAGACGTTCGGACGACAGCACGGAAGCGAAGACGCGTTGACGTCGTTGACGGGAGCGGAGGCGCGAGAGATACCGGTGGCGGCGTTTTCTGTGCACGCGGGGGACACGAGCGAGACGTACGTGCGAGGACCGGACGGGGAGTTTCTCGAGGCGAAGGGGGATGGGTCGTTTCCTCGGTGTCCGTCGTCGCCGAGGACGGTGGTGACGGTACACTCGGCGGAGGTGGAGGGGGACTCGGGATGCGTCGGCACGGCGGGACAGAGGCGACGGGGGAGCTTTAATTCTTTGCTGTTGCTCGAAGCGCAACAGTTGAGCTCCGGTAATCTGGACGTCAACGAGGAAGAACGGATGGACTGCAGCAACTAATTGATAGAGCACCGTAGTGATTCTACACCACTCCTCCGAGTTGAGTTGCACGTAGAGTTTAGATTTTGAAGTGTATGATGTAAAACAAAAATAAGAGAGATCGGTTGTCGAGGACGTGACGCGCGCGTTTCGCCTACAGAAGTAAAAAATCAATTAAAGCTGCTAGTGAAGATCGTCTACGCGATGCGCCGAGCGACGCTCACTTGGAAACGAGAGCTTGCATCTGCGCGATGCGCGAGCGAACGACGGCGAGATTTTCTTCGAGGTCACTCAATTCCTTTCTCGCCTTTTCGACAACCGCCGCGGGCGCCTTGTTCACGAAGGATGGTGAGTTCACCCGACCGGAGAGACCGTCGATTTCCTTTTGCATCTTCGTCTCTTGCTTGGTGAGACGCGCCACCTCCTTCACCGGATCCGCCAATCCCGCGAGCGGGAGGTACACCTCTAAGCTGTCATTCACGATGATTTGGACGTAGTTCTCCGGCGCGGCGGCGACTTCATCCGGCGGTGCGCTCGCGACCACGGTTTCGGCGACATCCAAACGCGCGAGCGTCGAGATGAGATTAATCTCGGCGCCGTACGCGGAGTTCGCTTGCGCATCCGTCGCCACGATGACGGCGGGAATGCGTTTCGCCGGTTCAACTGAATACTCGGCGCGCGCGTTACGAATGCGCGTCACGATCATCTGAAGATTCTCAAACGAAGACACGGCCGGGGCGTCCACAAAGGCGCCGAGCTCGGGCCAGTCTTGGCCGATCAAAGCCTCGCCGCGGTGCGGGAGCGCTTGCCAAACCTCCTCCGTGACGTACGGAACGAATGGATGCAACAGTCTCAACGTTCTATCGAGGACGTAGAGCGTCACCGCCTTGGTGACGCGCGCCGCTTCGGCGTCGGCGCCGTACAAACGACTTTTCGCACCTTCGATGAACCAATCCGCGAACGAATCGTAGAAAAAGGTGTACAATGATCGACCCGCTTCGCCGAAATCGTATTTATCCTGCGCGTTGGTGACGTGATCGACGGTGGCGTTCAACTTGCTCACGATCCATCGCTCGGCGAGCGGGAGTTTCGCGATGGACGCCTCGTCTGCGCACAGAGCGGAGCCTTCGTCGATGAGCGCTACTCGCTCTTCATCCGTCATCTCTTCCATACTATACAGCACAAACTTGCCGGCGTTCCAAATTTTGTTCGTAAAGTTACGGTTGGACGCCAAGCGGTCGAGATTCAAGTTCAAATCTTGACCCGGCGTCGTGCCCGTGGCGAGCGTAAAACGCAACGCGTCGCACCCTTGGTCGGCGATGACGCCCAACGGGTCCACCACGTTCCCGAGAGATTTACTCATCTTGCGACCTTGGGAATCGCGAACGAGACCGTGAAGGAACACGGTGTGGAACGGCAGCTTACCGGTCATACCGTAGGACATCATGATCATACGCGCGACCCAGAAGAACAAAATGTCGTGGCCGGTTTCGAGCACGCTCGCGGGGAAATAGTTCTTCATGTCGGGCGCCTCTTCGTTTGGCCAGCCACACGTACTGAACGGCCATAAACCAGATGAAAACCAAGTGTCGAGCACGTCCTCTTCGCGGTGCAAGACGATGTTATCACCGTACTGCGCCTTTGCCTTTTCTTCAGCCTCGGCGTCGTTTCGCGCGACGACGTATCGCTTCGACGCGCCCTTTCTATCACCCTCGCGAGCTCTCGCCAGATCTTCCGCCGAATCGTGCACGTACCAGACCGGGATCTGATGTCCCCACCAGAGCTGTCTCGAGATGCACCAATCGCGGATATCAGTCAACCAAGATTTGTAAATCTTCTCAAAGCGTTGTGGGATGATAGTGAGCTCGCCCGTCTCCACCGCCTTCAGCGAGGGCTCCGCCATGGTGTCCATCTTGCAAAACCACTGCTCGGACACGATGGGTTCGATAACTTCACCGCCTCTTTGCGATCTCGGTACGCGATTGGTGTAAGGTTCGGCTTTGATGGCCAAGCCTTCGGCTTCCATGTCCGCCCACAGTTGTGTTCGGCAATCCGCGCGATCGACGCCGTTGTACTTGCCGCAGTTCGAGTTCATGGTCCCGTCCTTATTCATGATGTTGATGATGTCCAAACCAACTCGCTCGCCGATCTCGTAATCGTTTGGATCGTGACCGGGCGTGATCTTCAACGCGCCGGTACCAAACTCCATGTCGACGTAAGAGTCGCCGATGATGGGAACGGTGCGTCCGCCCGTAAAAGGCACGACGCACTTTTTCCCGATCATGTGCTTAAAACGATCGTCCTCCGGATTCACGGCGACAGCGGTATCGCCCAAAATCGTCTCCGGACGCGTCGTCGCCACCGGAAGGTAATCATCCGGGCCGCCGCCCTCGACGGGGTACTTGAAAAAGTACAACGTCCCCGGTTCCTCGGAGTACTCCACCTCCAAATCACTCACCGCAGTTTGCAGCTTCGGCGCCCAGTTCACCATGTACGTACCCTTGTAAATCAATCCTCTGTCGTGGAGCGTGATGAACGCCTCGAGCACGCTCTCCGAGAGCCCATCGTCGAGAGTAAAGCGTTCTCGAGACCAATCACATGAAGCTCCGAGTCTTTTGATTTGTTGCTGAATGCGGCCTCCGTACTCCGCCTTCCACTCCCACACCTTCTCGACGAATTCTTCGCGAGACATATCCGTGCGCTTGACGCCTTCGCTTTCTAACTTACGTTCGACCACCAGCTGCGTGGCGATGCCGGCGTGGTCCGTCCCGGGCAACCACAACGTTTTCCGTCCGCGCATGCGCGCGCTGCGCGTCATCACGTCTTGAAGCGTGACGAACATCGCGTGGCCCATGTGCAACGCACCGGTGACGTTCGGCGGCGGCATCGGGATCACGAACGGCGCGCCCGTCGCCGATTCGTTCGGTCTAAAGTACCCTCGCTCTTCCCACATTTGGTACAGCCCCTCCTCGACCGCCTCGTGCTCGAAGTTCTTCGGCAAGTCGCCGTGACGCCTGCCGGGCGACGGCATCGTCTTTACATCCGCGCTCGTGGGATAGCCGCGCGCGCGGACGGTGACGCGCACGGGGGCTTTCCCGCTCCGAGTCCCGGCCGCCGGCGCCGGCGACGCGCGGGCGGGAGCGACGCCCGCGAGCGCGCGCGCGACGTTCGCTCGCGCGGGACGAGCGTGACGCGTGAGCGTCGCTCGAGCGAGCGTGCGCAGACCGCTCGCCATGGCGCGCGCGATGTGAGTCCGCGTCGGCGACGAGTGAGGTCATCACCCGTTGAGGGTTTGGGAGTCGTAAAAGGTGCGTTCGTGACGTAACATTCAATTCTTGATGCTCGTGTCTCGAAGGACGCGCGTGTCGCTCTCGAGGGCGTCGATGCGATCACGATCATTCGCCCGTGTCGTCCTCGTACTCGTACGCCGTTTTCGTCCAGGCCGTCGGGACCTCTTCGATGTTCACCGCGCCGACGGCGTCGATCAAATCGTCGCTCTCGTCGACGTCGGCCGGAAGATCTTCCCGACCGTAGCGTCGTCGAAGCGCGTTCGTGGCGAATATCAATCGTTGTCGCTGTTCGAAGTCGAGATAGTCATCCCCGTCGAACGGTAAGAGCACGTGATCGATCTTGTGTACCGTGGCTCCGCACGAGGAAAAATCGGCGTCGACGACGCGCGCCTCGGAACCGAATCCCGCGATCTCCACGGGTCGCTCCGAGTTCAGAACGACGAGCGGCATGACGTTATTGAGGTAATCCTCCATCACGACGTCGTCTCCACGCAGATTTTCGAGCTGTTTCATCGTCAACGAGACGTTCGGAACCGCGTGGTACGCCAGCATGTACGCTCGCATCAGACGCGTCGAACCGAACGCGTCGATCAAATCCGTTCTCGCCGCGTCCCAATCCTCCCACTCACGGAGTTTCTCGATCGCCTCGTTCGTCGGCGCGAAGAGTGTGAACACGCGGGTCGGGTCTTGAAGCCTTTCTTTGATTCTCGGAAGCGTATCGATGATTTTCGTCAGTTCGCTCAATTCGGCGTCTCGTCTGACGTTTTCGTACGCGACGACGCAGTGTCCATTCTCGGGCAACACGGACGGCGGCGAGAGTAACTTCCGACCGATACCCACGCGATCGGCCGCGCGTGGACCGAGACCTCGTCCGGCTATGCGACGTCCGCCGACGGCGCGACCTCTATATCGTGCGTCGACGACGCCGACGACGGCGAAAAATCCGAGGAGGCAGAGGCTCCCAAGACGAAAAGGCGACGACCGTCGCGAAGACGATTCGCTCGAACGCGCGCGATGCGAGATGTGCATCGCGTTCTCTCTCTCTCGCGGGCGCGGTCGTCTCTCTCACGGGCGGGGTCGTCGGTCATCGCGTCGAGGTGTGCGGGGTCGTCTCTCGCGGCGTCGAAGAGGAAAATTGTACGGTTACGTTGATTTTAAATGATCGATGAGCGCGCGAATCCGGGGCGGAGGGAGATTAAAGAAGATGTGTCTTCACTAGAGAAAGCGGTGCGATGGTTCGGCGGCTCGCGCGCGCGCGGCGTTGGCTACGTCAGCGGCTCGCGGAGGAAACTATTCAAGACGTCGAGAGAGAAGTCGTTCGAGTTGAGCACGTAATCCAACGCGTCGTAGTCCTCACTCATCGGCGCGTCGTCGGGCACGCTGGTATTCGTTCCGTGATCCGCGTGCGGTCGCCGAGCGGCCGCGGAGAGCGCGGTGGTGTCCGTGGGGGCGAGCGTCGAGAGTTGCTTGATGAAGCTGTCGGAGTACTCGAGTCGCAAACCGATTGGCATGGAGACGTCGTCGAACGCGCCCTTTGACGGTGCGTTATCACACAACGCGGGCGCAGGCGTCGATGGGACGGCGGCCATTCCCGGTAAGTGTTCGCTCTTACGCTTCATCTGCTTCGCTTTCGCGGCGCTCGGCGCCGAGCGTTGGTTTTCCTTTTTCGCCTCGGATTCGAGCAGCAACTGCGCCTGACGCGCGTTCATCGCCTCGACGCTGAGCATGCGCAGGGGTGGAGTCGGTGAGCGCAAGCGAGCCTCCGCCATCGCCTGAGGATCGCCGGTCGTCCCGTGGCAAAACGGACGCTCAAAGTTGTGCTTCATCGCCACGCTCGACGAGCGCTTCAGCGTCGCCAACATCTTCGCGTTCGATTTATCCTGAATCATCTTTCGCACCGCGTGCTGCCATAAATTAAACGTGTTCTGTTTCACGAGCGGGTAACGAATGACGTTCGCGACGAGCCGAGAGCAGACCGCCTCCAAAACGAACTCCTGCTCTTCGGGATCCTCCGCGGCGCCCTGTAAGACGACGACGGCCGTCTTTTCCGCCATCACTCTCATCGCTTCCTCGGCGCCATCGTTCTCTCTATCGGTCAGCCACCGTCGCAATATTTTTGCCTCGACCAAGACCACGTCCCTCCTCGGACACGGCACGCACGCGAACGACTCAGTCACGGCTCTCAAAGAAACGTTCGCCGTCACTCCTCGAGCGTACCGAAAACATCGCGAAAACATCGTCAGTCCTCCCATCCACCCTCGCGTCCCACGCTCAATCGTCACACCACACCACACACACCGCGCGCGCGTTCCTCGTCGTCACCGCGCCCATCGATCGCGTCTTGGTCGTCTCGTCGTCGCTCGTCCGCGCGCACCTCTGTACGACGCCGCCTCCAACATCTTCGCCGCCGCCCGTCTCTGCGCGTTCTCCTCGCTCACCAGCACCACCTGCGTCGGCACGAAGGCGCACACGCATCGCGTCAGTCTCCGCGCGCGTCTCTCCCATCGATCATCGCGCGCCGTTCCGTTCTCGCGCGCGTCGCCGATAATCGGATAACTAATCCGCCCCGTCCATCCATCGCGCGTCGCGCGTCGCACCTCCAACCCGGCCGGGAAATCCGGTCGCGTGTGCCTCAAAAAGTCCATCGCGGACGCGCTCGCCGCGATCGCGCTCGCGCCTCGCCCGCTCGTGGACGCCATCGTGTGACGACGAATCGAATCGAATCGAATCGAATCCTCATTCATCCGCACATCGCGACGACGCGACGCGAGCCTCGATCCGTCGCGACGCGAGCCTCGATCCGTCGCGCCTCGCGATATCGACGAGACCGCGCGCGCGATCGAACGCGCGTAGGCTCGCCGCGATGCGATCGGCGACGGCATCGATGGGTGTCGATGACTCCGAGACGAATGTCGAGAACGCGCGCGGAAACGACGTCCCCGCCGCGCGGGCGCTCGCGATGGAGTCGACGAGCCGGTTGACGATGACGTCGTCCTCGTCCTCGTCGTTCGAGACCGCGTCCGAGTCCGCGGGAGGGTTTCGGGAGGAGACGAACGCGATGCGGCGGTTCAGGTTGGCGTCGGCGGTGTCGGCGGCGAGAAAGACGCCGGCGGCGTCGCCTCCTAAACCCGGGCGGCGAGTCGCGCGGAAGGCCACGCTCGGACACCCTCAGACGCGTCCGAGGGTGACGAAGGCGGTGAAGGTCGCGAGGAGCGCGCCGAGATCGATCCCGAGCGGGGGAGACGCGCGCGACGGGCGAGAGCCGAGAAAGAGAACGGCTTCGGACGTCTTCGCGCCGAGCGCCGGCGCGGGACCGTCGACGCCTTCGCCGGCGAAGAAGAAGGCGAAGAAGAGAGCGTCTGGCGCGCGGGCGCCGGTGGGCGAGCGAAAGGTGAAAGGGAAACGATCTGTCGCGGCGGATGGCAAGAAGAGACTCGTCGACGAGGACTTGGCGAATTGTTACGCGGCGATGCACAGTTGCACGGACGTCGGGGACGTGGAACAGTGCGAGACGATGAGAAAGTACTTTTGTTCAATGGCGAGTCAATTTGCGAACCCGTATAACTGGTGGCACGAGGTCGTGCCCTGCGCCGCGAGAGATAGCAAGCGACCGATCGAGGTGTTGACGTGGGCTCTCGAACGAGGCGCGCCGCTCGATCCCAAGGCGGCGCTCAGCGCGTGCGAGCGAGCGCCGCATCCGCTTCGAACGACGGCGGAGGGCGCGTACACCTCCGCCGTCGACGTCTTGGCCTTTTTACACAAACGAAACTGTACCATCGACGAAGATACACTCTATTGCGCCGCCGAATTCGGCGAGCTCGATTGCCTGAAATACATGATCGAGCAGGTGCCAGGGTGTCGCGTCGCCAACTGGCCCGAGCACAAGACGCCCAAAGGATATGACAACAATATAATGGCCGTATCTGCAAAGAACGGCCATCTCGGCGTGTTACAGTACCTCTACGACGTCGGATGCGATTTCGCCCCCGAAGACGCCGTCGAGTGCATTTGGCAAACGATGAATCGCTCGCCGTCGAGCCCCATCTTGTGGCACGCCGTCGTCCGATGGGTGCAATCCACCGAGGAATACCGCCAGATCAACGCCAACGTCGATTTTCTACGCCCGCTCGGCGAGCCCGATCCATGATGCGTCGACTTTCATTCACATTTTTTCCATTCCCGACGCCTCGTCAGCGTCGCCTTCGCGCGCGCGATACGTCAATAGCTGTCATCTCAATCCCATCCCCCCCGTCCTCACCGATACCTCGTCCACGACGCGACCATTTTTATCGCGACGCGCCTTCACCGATTCGACGCCTTCGCGGCGTCGCGATGCGCGCGCGCGACGCTCGTCGTCGACGGGTATCGCCTCGCCCGGCGATATCTTCTCGGCGGTATCTCCACCACCTCGACACACCTCGTCCGTCCGTCCGTCCGTTCGCGACGCGACGCGACGCGTTCGCCGGGCTCGATGCGCGCGACGACGACGATGACTCGCGGGCGCGCGCGCGTCGACGCGTCGGCGCCGGTGCGCGCGACGACGACGCGAGCTCGAGCTCGCCGCGCGGTGCCGCGCGCGATCGAGCAACCGACGCGCGAGGTGGACGCCGCGCGCGAGAGCGAGCGATTGGCGGTGTTTTTGAGTAAAAAGGGGCGACACGCGAGCTTCGAGGCGACGCGGAGGGCGGTGAAGCGCGTGCACGAGAGCGCGAACGGACGAGCGGTGCGAGAGTACATGGCGCTGCCGGCGTCCCAGTACAGCACGCTGGACGGAGAGTCCGTCGAGCGCGTGGCGGACGACACGTTCAAGGTGGAGCTGAGTGAATTGGCGTTTTTAGGTTTGACGCTGAAACCGAAACTCACGGCCAAGGTTGTCGTGCGAGAGGACGGAAGCGGGTGCGAGGTGAGGGTGGAAGATATGGAATTGACGGGGAGCGGAGTGGTCGAGAACGCGAGCGATGCGTTTGAGATTGTGAGCGTGAATAACGTGACGTGGCGTGATGTGGAGTATGAGTCGCTCGGTACGAAGGAGAGAGAGGTCTTGGAGACGTGTGGGGGGGAGTATAAGGAATTTATGAGCGAGACGAGCGTGAGCGTGTACATAATCGTGCCGGGATGGTTTCCGTTCACGGTCAAGGCTACCGAGCGCACGGGACGTTTCGTCGTGAAACAAGTGGTCGGACAAGTCGTGCCGCGCTTCTTGAATCAGCTCGCGGAGGATTACAGGACGTGGTCGAGCGGCGATGATTCCCGAGCGGCGACCGGAGACGGAATGTTCGAGTGCTACGTTCCGGAATGCGAGGTTTCGGAACGGCGATAAAGGCACGGACGACGCGCGTCGCCGAGCAACCATAGATGATGACTGAATGATTAATGTTATTTCAATCCTGCGAATCACACGCCCGGCGGTCCCAATTCTTCCGTTTTACTCCTACTCGCATCCGCGCGACACGCGACGAGGAGATAAGATAACTCGAGCCTCTGCAAAACCAATCCCGCGACGTAGGTCACGTACGCGGAAACACCGATTATCGCCGCCGTCGCCCAACGCACACGACTACATTCCAACTCCCCGAGCGCTTCGTCGGGCATTTTGCATGCGTCGTATGTTGAATAGACGAGGGCAAACGCTTTACCGACGTTGAGCGCGAGGAACAGACCAGACGCGCTTCGCATGTGGGAGACGTGCGCGAGCGTTCTCCCTTTGGGAAATAACGACGTCTGACGAAGTATGACGCACATGAGAAACGCCAATCCCGCGCTTCCGATGAACTCTAGGCTCTTTTCGACGATCATGACGATGACGATGGCTACGAAACAAGCCAAGGGAGCCCAACTGAGGAGACGCAATCTGAGAAGCGCGACGATGCACGCCGGCGGGATTTCATCCTCGGTCAAAACCGCCGTGAATCGTTCATCTTCGGGTCGGAAGTAGTTCTCGAACGACTCTATGCACTGGGTCATCGATCGCGATGACGAACGAAGGAGAAAAGACGCGCGCCGAGGTGTGACGATTTTGCCTCGATTTTGTCAAATCATGTGACGTTTTCTTGTTTCAATCGCATCTTCACCAGTCTTGCATCGATCCGTGTCTACGATCTGGGTCCACGATCTGTGTCTAGAGCGAGCGGTCGCGAAAGTATTTCCCAAAATCAACGTCGCACGCGCGCGATCCTCTCGACACGCCTCTGTCGAACACTTGAGGCGACGAGGCGTCCTTCCGGCGAAAGACGCCGTCCGACGCGCGCGCGCCGTCGTCGAACCGAAAAAATTGTCTGTGTACCAAAAAAATCACACCCGCCGCGGTCGTGACGCACACGACCTCAACACCGACGTCGCGCGCAAGCGACCGATCCTTCCACCTCCGCGTCATCGTATCGAAGAGTCGACGCGCGCGTCGCCAACTCGCCTCTATCGCCGCCGCGCCGACGTCCATCGCCCTCCGACACGCCGCGATCGCCTCCACCAATCGAGCTCGAAGCCGTCGCACCGTTTCATCCACGAATCCATCCTCTGAAGCGCTCGACGAGGACGTCGCTTCCGCTCGGCTCGCCGTCTCTCGCGCGCGCTCGATCGACTCGGTTTCCGACGTCGACGCCGCCGAGACCTCCGAGACGTCTTCCCTCGCGTCGACTTCGTCTTCCGCGTCCGCGCTCGACGACGCGTCGCATCGGTGACGATGTCTCGAGCCTTCCTCGCGCGCGTCATCGTCGTCGTCGGCGGCGTCGCGATCGTTCTCGTCGTCGGCGTCCGTCTCCACGAATACCCATTCGTATTCCTCGTCGTCATCCATCCGTTCTCTTCCGCCGCCGTCGTCGCGCCGGTCCGCGCGCGTGAACGCGCGTATGGACGACGCGTGCATGACGACGCGCGCGTCGCGAGCCGTTCGCCGTTCGCCGTTCGCCGCGGTCGCGACGCGTCGATCGATGGCGCGAACAGACGATTCGCCGCGCGCGGAGGATGGCATCGGGTATTGTTATTCGGACATACGGTATGTACTATATTGTTCTGTAAATAAATCACATACTACACATGTGTTTTTTATGTATGATGGGCTTGGAAGGTCGACAGTACGTACCCGCACACACCGACGCGATGCGCGCGGGGCGAGCGACGCGCGCGGGGCGAGCGGTCGCGCGCGCGGTCGCGGACGCGACGACGACGACGACGATGGCGACGTGCGCCGCGACGCCGGCGATGGTGGCGTCGCCGGCGACGCGCGCGGAGACGCTGATTCGCGCGCGGGCCTACGCCAAGCCCACCGCGAAGGGGTTCACGGCGCCCGCGGCGAGCGCGGCGGCGCGCGGAGGGGGCGTTCGCGTCGCGCAGTCGTCGTCCAATCTCATCGCGGAGCCGTACGCGGGACCGCTTCGTCGACCGACGCTGATGGAGGCGCTGACGAGCGCGAAAGGTTTGAGGTTCGCGTACGAGAGCGCGGTGAGTCGAGCCAAGGACACGTACGCGCTGTCCAAGTGCGCGAGAGACGTGCGTGGATTCACACTGGAGGGATTTAAACAAGAGGCGAAACAGCTGTACGCGCTGGTGAACGCGGAGAGCGCGAACACGAGCGCTGGGAAGACGCTGGGACACGACACGAGACACGCGACGACGGATAAAACGCAGAGCGACCTCAAACGGGAGAGAAAGAGTCGCGAAAAGGGGGGATGGGCGAAGATCGATTGGAGTTTGGAAGGGATCGATGAGTGTCAAGTCGTGCGAGGACGGTTGATCATGGCGAATCCGAACGATAGCAACGGTCCGGGATTCGTGCAGCTCACGACTCGTTTTCGTTCGCGGCAGCGGTTCGCCGCGTACGATTCTTTAGGAAGATTAGTCGCGGGGAATCCGGCCGAGGAGCTGGACGTCGAAGATTTTTGGGTGTTTGAACACGGTTTGAAACTTCCGAACGCGCGCTGGAGGCTCGCGGGAAGGTTGCACATGCCCGGGAATTAGTTACAACGAAACGTCTCCCGCCTACTAGTTCACTAGTCAAGGTTTAATCGATAGCGAGATAAAAGGTGCGGAATGCTCGCAATCTCGGGACCGTACTTTTGCGGGTTCCCGTACAGTTCGAACAGCGGCACCGCGAGCAGCTTTAAATTCTTCGGCACCGCAAAGTAGCACTTCTCCGGGAGGTGCACGACGAAGAGCTTGTACTCCTCCTTCGGCTTGGTGATGTGCGCCGGAAGGTACGGATACAGCTGCGGTTCGTACGCGGTTCGATACCACGTCGACGCCTGGTCACCGATATCGAATTCGTACTGCTGTAAACCGTCCTCGAGCTCGGGTTGAAGCTTGTTTCTTAATTTTCTCGCCAGTCCCTCGACGTCGCCCTCGCCCGCGCGAAGCTTCCCGCCCGGAAGTTTAAAACTCGTCGGCGTGATTTGCAGCAACAATATGTGCGGCGTTCTGTGTTGACTCACCATACAAATCCCTCCCACGCTCCGTCGCTTCCCCTCTCGTTCGTACTGCGCCTTCATTCGCAACAATTTTGCCGCCGTCGTCGCGTCCTTCTCGCCTCGCGCGCGCTTCGTCCCGAACGTATACCTCGAGAGCGCGTGCACGTCCACGACCCCTCTCGATCCCGCGGCCGCGATCACCTCACCCCCCGCCCCCTCTCCACCGTCCTCCTTCGACTCCTCCTCACCGCCGTCCCCGTTCCCGTCCCCGTCCCCGTTCGCGTTCGCCGCGCGCGCCTCCTCCTCCTCCCGCGCCTCCTTCTCCGCCTTCTCCGCCTCCGCGCGCTCGTGTTCCGCGACGACGTCGATGTCATCGCGAAGTTCAATCTCCACGCCGTCGCTGTCGCTCCCATCGTCGCTCCCATCGTCGCGCTCGCGCGCGTCGGCGTCACCGGTCGTCGTCATCGTCATCTCATCCTCGCGCACCGCCTCCTCCTCGCGCGCGCGCACCTCCCCGCGCGTCGATCGCCGCGTCGCGCTCGCTCGCGTCATCCCTCTCGCGCGCGTCGTCGATCCCGCGACGGACGCGCTCTGCCGTCGCGAACGCGTCCCCGCGGTCGGTCGAGGGTTGATTTCAAACGATTCCCAAATCATCGCATTCGTCGTCACACGCGGCCGCGAGGTCCGTCTCGCGCGCGATGGCGCGCGCGATGACGTCCGCGACGACGCGTTCGACGATACCGTTCGCGTCTCGTCGATATACGCGCGACGCTCGCGCGGTGACGACGAATCATTCGTCGACGTCCCATCGGGCCCAACCGCGCGCGTCTCGACCGCGACCGACGACGACGACGATTCGATCGTCGTCGCTCTCGGACGGCGGGGTGGACGATTTCGACGACGACGAGGCGGCGGAGGACGAGGAGGAGGCGGCGGCGGCGCGCGCGAGGAGGTGGTTGTCGGCGGTGGAGACGGCGACGACGCTCGGCGCGGCGTCGAGCGGAATCGCGAGCGTCGTGATGCAAGAGGCGGCGCTCGGTGCGGTCGCGGGGGCGTTACCGTTGGTCGGTGCGCTGGCGAGACGTGCGAGAGAGCGGGGCGCGAGAGCGAGGGGTGAGGCGCGAGAACGGGCGCGGAGAGAGGAGCTGGAGGCGTTGCGCGCCAAGGCGAGTCGACACGTGACGATGCGAGAGGCGGCGAAGACGGCGGCGCCGGTGGCGGTGGAGGCGGTGCGAAAGGATGTGGCGCCCGCGTTGGAGGAGTTGGCGTCGAGGTTGTCGAGCGTGGAGCGAGCGCAGGTTGAGGCGGCGAAGACGGCGGCGAAGACGGCGCGGGACAGCGGCGCCGTGGCGGGCATGTTGGCGAGAGATTTAGCCGCCGCGAGAGTGGACGCGAGAGAGGGCATCGCGAGCGTGCGAGATGAGTTTCGAACGACGGCGGACGCGGCGAAGGGTGAGCTTCGGAAGGAGATGACGATGCTGTGGGAACTCGTGGAGAGCGTGGAGAAGGACACGGCGGGTTTGCGGCGACCGATGGAGGCGCTCGCCGAGGAGATTAAAGACGCCGTCGAGGGCGTCGTGCGCGATCGCGACGACGACGAGACGGCGTCTTCGTCGGCGTCGACGATGATGGCGACGCTGTCGAGCGAACAACTCGCGGAATTACGCGCGGCGGTGGCGGACACGACGAGCGCGAGAGTGCGCGAAGCCGTCGAACAATTGTTGGGGTCCATCAACGCCGTGACGTCGGAGGAGACCATCGTGCGGAGTTTGGCGACGAAACTCGACGATGCGCAGTGGGAAGCCGTGGTGAGCCGATTGGATGCCATCGACGAGGGCGTGAGGACGTCGTCTGAACGCGTCGTCGAGGATGATTTAGAGGATTTGCGTCTGGAGATTCGTCGCGAAATTTCTCGAGACATGGGACGCGTTGTCGAGAGCGTTGAAGCGTTGAAGCTCGCGTTGGAGGAAGCGCAGGCGACGTCATCCGAGGCGAGCGCTCGAGGTGAGGGGAGCACCGAAGCCGCGGCCGCGGTGAAGCAGTGGGCGGAGGAAAAGTTGAAGGCGGCGGAGACGCCGCGAGAGGTGGAGGAACAGATTCAATGGCACGCCGCCGCCGTCGACGCCGAGGACGAGGACGAACAGGAGAAGGAACTCGTGTGGGTCGGCGAAACCACCACGGATGAGCCCAAGAAGAAGGCGATGAACGAGGGCGTGTCTCGCGAAGAGGCGTTTGCCAATATGCAGCAGTTGTTGAACTCGAAACCGTCAACGGAGACGCCGAGCGAGAGTCCCGTCGTCGCCGAATCGAACGCGTCCAAACTCGACGACGATGAAAAGGATGACGACGACGATGTTTGGGATCCATTCATCGGCGCTGCGGACGCAGAGAACGTCGCGAAATACGAAGCCGAGCTCTCGAACGCGACGTCGTCCGCTGACGGAGTCGATGCGGATGAACCGCGAGGGGATAAAGACGTCGCGTCGTGCGCGGAGGACGGACTCGGGGCGTTGCGCGCGGGCCGGGACCTCGCGCGGCGTGGCGGCGAAAACGTCGACGATCTCGAAGACGCCGACGAGATGTTCGCGGACGCCATCTCACACTTTGAGCGCGCGCTAGAGCTTGAATCCACGCCGCGCGCGCAGGGCAATTTGGGTAACGCCCATCTCGCTCGAGGTCGCGTGCAAGCCGCGCTCGCGGAGATGGCGTTTCGAGAGGCGGCGAACGCGAGAGACGCGCGCGTCAACGTCGGATTGGAAGGCACCGCCGAAATGTACGCGGAACTCGCCGAGGAAAACTTGATCGAGGCTGGTCGAAAGTTCCGCGCCGTCGTCTCGTCGGTGAACGAAGATGAGAGCGCGACGAGCGGCGTCAAGGCCAAGGCCAAGGCGCTCTCGGGATGGGGGTCCGCGCTCGCTCTCAGGAGCGAATTGGTGCTCGACAGTCGAGGCGCAATGGAGGACGCCGAATCCCTCGCGTTGGCCGCCGCGGAAAAGTACAAAACCGCCGCCGCGATCGAACCGACCTCGCCGTCGATATACGTCTCGTGGGGAGACGCGTTACGAATGAGTGCGTCGCTCGGACCGGCGGAGGACGAAGACGAACTCCTTCGGCAGGCGAGCGGGTGCTATTCGGAAGCGCTTCGGCTGGATCCAGAGAACGCCGCAGCGAGGGATGGATTAGACGCGCTCACGATGTAAAAGATACGTGTGTTTCCTCGCTTGTAAATAACAACGGATTTTCTTCTAAAGTAATCCCAACACGATGCGGTCGACGGGATCCATGGCGCGCACGCGGCGTCTCGACGGAACGCCGCCGCGCTCCATGGCGACGTCTCGCAACGCCGCCACGGAACGAAGCGCCGTCTTCGATGCATGCTTTCGCACGAACGCCGCCGGCCATCCCATGGGAGTGTCCACCGTGATCCACACGCCGCGTCCACCCTCCTCGGCAGACGCGGCGTCGGGTTGCGCCGGCGTTTGCTGCGTCGTCCAGACGTCGACCCAAATGTCGCCGGGAGGCAGGTAGACGTGCACGTGCGTCCCACCCTTATCCAACACGGGCGCGATGAGCATGTCTCTTCCGAGTAAAAACTGTTGCGCTAAATTCGCCGCGACGGCGTCGTACGGATAGTGGATGAACATGGCGCGAGCCAACGGAAGTCCGATGGTTTCGGCTTCTCGCATAAGTTGGAGCTTGTACGATTTGAGCGCCACGTGAATGCTGACGCAAAATTGCAACTGCTCGATCAATTCGGGCGTGTTCCACGGCTGCGCGTTGTGATGCGGACGATTGCCCTGGTGTGTGCGGAAGATCGCATCCGAAAACGCGTTCAGTTCCATCCATCGCATCAAAAGCTCGATCGATCGATGCTTCAGCGGATGCGCGGTGTACCCGCCGACGTCGCTGTGCGTCAGCGTGAGTCCCGACAAACCGCCGGAGAGCGACCCGAGCACGGCCGTCTTGATGCCGTCGTACCGGTCCCAAGAAACCATCTGATCGCCCAGCCAGAACAGTGTCGAGTGCTTCGGCGATTTTGTGCTCGCGCTGCGACTCCAGAAAAAGCCAGAGCCCTCCAAACCGGCGCGACGAAGCGCGCGGCGGTTGAGTTCGGCCCACTCCTCGGGATACCTGTTGTGCACTTCGATCGGGAGTTCCCCGGAGTGTAACGCGGCGTCGAATGGAAGGTACTCTCCGAAATCCGCCATCCATCCCATCGCGCCGGTGGATTTCACCATGTCGACGATGATGTTTTCGATCCACTCGACGCACTCCGGATTGGACAGGTCGAGTAACCCAAAGGTGACGCCCGGCTCCGAACCGAGTTTGTACACCTCCCCGTTCACGTCTCGCACCATGTAATTATTCGCCTTGGCTTCGCGATAAAACAAACCCTTATCTGTGTTTGAATCCATCAGAAACGTGTTGACGTACGTCAACAGGTGCGTGCCGTTCGCCTTGACTTCTTCTCGCAAGTCGTCCCAATCCGAGTAGTGCTCGGGATCGAGACGCCAATTCCACCACACGCGCTCGATGCCGATGGAGGTGTTTCGAACGCCGCCCCAATCTTGTAACCACATTCCAGCCACCTTCACGCCGCCGTCGCCCAAGCTTTTATACACGTTTCGAACCTTTTGAGGACCTCCAGTCATGCCGAGAATGACGCCGTCCATGGCCCACTCGGGAAGCTGCGTCATGCGACCGGCGTAGTCCGTGTACGTGCGCAACACGTCCGGGACGGTGGCCGCGCCAATGATCTGACCCGAGATCGCGCCGGTCGGCGCAGCGACGCGAATCGTCACGCTGTCCTCTTCAGTGAAATCAAACTCGCTGTACGTGTAATTTGTGAGAAAGACGGAACGCGCCTTGTGCGTGACATAGTGAGGAATCGCCGTATACGTCGTGTGCCATTTCCCCGCCGATCCGGGAAACGCAGAATTGAACAACATCGAAAGCGGTTGCAAGCCTCGGCCCATGCCCTGTTCGCCGGTGATCACGGGTACTTTGCGTCCGCGATGATTGTACGACGAAAATTGCTCTCCCAATCCATACACGCGCTCATCGTCATCCATCGAATACGTAAACTCGAGCTGATTCAAATCCACTATGCGACGACTTCGACCGGCTCGCAAGACGCCCGGCACCTTGTCGTCCCAATCGATCGTAAACGCGAGTCTATCATCACCATCGCACTCTAACACGAACTCGTACGCCGCGACGAGTTTTGATTTAGCTAAATATATCTGCCGTCGCGCCATATTCTCTCTAAAGTACGCGCCGACATTGCCCAGCTTGGCCAACCAACGATCGATCGGCGCGTCCTCCTTGACCAACTTACCGCGAAGCGTCAAGCGCATCGACTTGGCGTCGTGTTCAATCTCATCGATCGTCTGAATGCTCGTGCGCAAAATCGACTTCATCGTAATCTGGAAATGTCCCGCGATCAACTGATGCACGCGTATCGGTCCGTTTGCCACTCGAATGAACGGTTTCCCCGGCAGCGTGCTCCACGACTCGGCCGTCTTCTCCTCGCACGCCTCGCTCTTCCGTCGCATCATGCACCAGACTCGACTTCGCCGTCCCTCGTATCCCGCGTACTCCGCGCTCAGCGCGCGCGTCTCGCGATCCCACGCCACTTTAAACTTCGTTCCCATCTCGTACGTCGCGCTCGAGACGTCACTCACGATCATCCCCTCCGTGTGAAACGCGTGATACGCCCGGCCAAACATCGGCGCGAGCACCGCGTACGCGCACAACAAAAACGCGCTGCTCAGCAGCGGCACTCTCGGCGCGTACACCGCCACGAACCTCGGCAAGGCTCTGTTTGCCGCGTCTCGCGCGCGCTTCACCGCGCGTTTGATCGGGGACCTCGGCGCGGGCGAGCTCGAGGGCGAGCGCGCGGGCGACGCGCGCGACGCGAGGCCATTCGCGCGCTCGACCGAGGATGAATTCCTCTCGCGCGAGGACGTCGTTCGCGACGCGCGACGCGTCGCTCGACCTCGCGCGGGCGCGGGCGATGTCGAGGCAACGCGAGGCGCATCGCGCGCGAGACGTCGCGCGCGCTCGCGCGGCATGGCGAGCGTCGGCGTGTGGCGCAGACGCGCGCCATGGGTCCGAAGATGGAATTAATCGGTGACTGGTGTCAACCGACGAGCGTCAACCGACGAGAAGACATTCGCGCGCGTTCTCGCGCGATGGCGACGGTTTCGCGCCGCGATGATGGATGTGAATGAGAATACAAATACGTGTGAATGAATGCGCGCGAGATGGGAGGGATTGAGACGCGATGACGCGAAACGACGTCACGACGAGCGCCGCGCGGCGACGTTGTAGAGTCGAGCGTCGCCGAAGAGACGGTCGACTCGGACGTCGTCGAAACCGGCGCGGCGGCGAAGAAGGTCCAACACTCGGTCGAGTGATCCGGACGTGTCGTGACACTCGAGGTTGACTCGGTGAATTCTCGGCCAGTGGGACTCGGAGACCCCGGCGAGGACGTCGAGTTCGGCGCGCTCGACATCTACTTTCAGCATAGTCACCGAGTCGAGGCCGTGCGCGTCGATGACGTCGCTCACCGTGACGATGGGACGAGTGATGCGTTCAACACCTGTGAGCATGTACGCCGCGACGCATCGCACGACGATTCGAAGGATGAATCTGGCGACGGCGCTCGCGACGCGTCGGAAAAATCCGGCGCTCGCTGCGCGCTCGGGATCCAACACGAACGCGCGCACGAAGCGACCGACGGAGGTCACCGCGTTCTGCTCTAAACCATCGTACCCGTCGTCGTTCGCACCGGGTTTTAACGCCTCGAACGCGTACTCGATCACGTTTTCGATAGTCTCCTCGTCGTCTCGCGTCTTCGACGACGTGCTCCATCCCGCCGCGCGAGGAAAAAAATCAATCGTAAACTCCCCTCGCGTCGATCCCACGCCCACGTTGTGCGCGTACACGACGCCACACCCCGACCCTTTCGCACCACCCCCCACCGCGACCGAACCCTCGCGCACACCTCGCAACGTGACCGTCCCGCGCGCCGCCACCGCCGCGCCGCACATCGACGCGCAGTTTCTCGCCAACGCGCCAAACATCGCCGGCACCGGTTCCAGCGCGATCACTCGTCCAGCCTCGCCCACGAGAGACGCGAACCTCGCGCTCGCGAGTCCGATGTTCGCACCGACGTCGATCACCGATCCACCGCGCGCGCTCGACCCGTCGGCGTCCCCGTCGTAACAACCTCGCCCAAAAATTTCATCGTACAGAAACTTCACGTCCGATCTCGACACGTACGCCACGCGCGCGCCGTCCGGCGTCGTCGCGATCTTCCTCGCGTCGTCGAACGTCCACGACCGCCTCGTCGCGGCGCGAACGCGCGTCGGCGCGCGCGTCACCCACCGTTCCCGCGCGCTCGAACGTTTTCCATCGTCTCGTCGACGGACGTCCACCGACGACGACGTCCATCGCGCGAGTCTCGCGCGCGCGGTCGCCGTCATCCGTCGACGCGTCGAACGCGCGCGCGCGGTCGCTCGCGCGGTCGTCGAACGCGCGAACGCCGGTCGTCGTCTGACGAGGTGTTTTCGAGGTCGCGTCACTCCTCGACGGGCCCGTCGTCATGACGTCCGACGCGCGCGTCGAGCGCGAGCGAAACATCGTGGGATGGATCAGGGTGACCCCGTCGTCGGTCCCCGAGCGCGCGCGCGCGAGCGGGCGTCCGTGCGCGCGCGCGGCGTGGCGAGAGGATGACGACGCGCTGGGCGTCTACGGTGGGGACGACGCGACGAAGGCGAGCGGGAGAGGCGCGGTGGGGGGTACGAACGGCGGGGACGCGTGCGCGAGCGTTCGTGTAGGTGCGTGGACGTCGACCGCGCGCGAGGGCGATCCGTCGGAGGACGCGAGAGAGACGCATGCGCGCGCGCGCGCATTCGCGTTTGAACCGGCGTCGTTTCGCGCGCGACTGACCTCGCGGCTCGTCTCGAACGCAGGCGCGTGGACGATGGACGAGAGCGCGACGACGGGTGAACGACCGATCGCGGTGGACGGGGCGTCGTACGTGCACCGACCGGCGCGGACGTCGAGGTCGACGTCGGGGAGTGAACGGTTGACGAGCGGTCGCGCGCCGGCGAACGCGTCTCTGCTGGTGGCGTTCGGCGGCGGGACGCGAGACGGAGGGCTGACGAATGACGTGCACGCGATGGATACGAAGACGAAGGAATGGGTCAGATTGCGAACGACGGGTGAGACGCCGTCGAAGAGGATGGGACACGCGGCGACGTTGACCAAGGATGGACGCGTATTCGTGCACGGCGGAGTGGGGAAAAACGCCGACGGCGACGACGAGTATCTCGCGGACGCGTACGAGTTGAATTTAGGCACGTTGACGTGGTCAAAGGTACCGATGCGAGGTTCGGCGCCGACTCCGCGCGCTTTTCACACGATCAACGCCATGAGCACGATGATGGTGTGCTTTGGCGGAGACGACGGCGAGCAATTTTTACGACAGACGTATTACATGCCGTATTCGGACGCGTCGTGGCGCGAACCGGAGATGGCCGGCGTGGGGGGCAAAGGGAAAGCGGGCGTGATGTGGCCGAGCGAACGAGCGTGTCACAGCGCCACCACCCTCGACGACGAGGATACGTTGATTATTTTTGGAGGTTTAGGAACGAACAGCGTCTCGCTGAACGATTGTTGGGCGTGGTCCGCCGGGGAACTGTGTTGGAGTCCCGTCGAAACGACCTCTCAGGAACCCGAGGCGCGATTTTTGCACGCGGCCACCGTGATCGGAGACGGTCTCTTCATCGCGGGGGGGATGACGCTGAATTCGAAGGGCGCGGATAGCGGAAAGACGCATCGCACCTTTGACCACGTGCACATTCTCACCGGTATGCACTTACTGACGCATCCGTCTCGGCGGCTTCGCGCGCTCAGCGCGTCGCCGGAACCGAACGCGCAGCTCGGGCGTCGGAAATCGTTTTCAAAAGAATTCCCGGATAAATTGCATCCGAAGAAGAAACTAGCCATCGCGCAGCACGCGAAGCAGCTTCGCACCACCGCCGAGGCGAAAAAGGCGAAGGCGGTCCCGGAAAAGAAGGAGACGGCTCCGACTGACGCGGACGGCAAAGCGAGAGCGAAAGCGGTTTCGACGGCGGTTGAAAGTCCCATTCCAGGACAGAAGCCCGCGCCGCCGGACGGCGAAGAAGACAAGGAGGTTGAACCGCAGGCGAAACAAGCGCCCACGAAAGATCCAGAGATTCCTATTCCCGGAGTGACGCTCGCGCCGCCGGACGACGAAGACGAAGACGACGAGCCGAGAGCGAAGCAAGCTCCT
>MDTD01107375.1_pt1 | contig 28791 bp, 30 predicted proteins | sample 811221 | NCBI WGS metagenome assembly MDTD01 (sample SAMN05326646, study PRJNA326480) | marine metagenome | isolation source: seawater | place: Pacific Ocean: South West | collected 2011 | reverse complement strand
TAATGCTCTTGAAGTAGCGTTTAAACAATCCTCTGCTGAATGCTCTCCATCCATCAAAACCTCAGGCTCAACAATAGGGACCATATTATTTTCTTGTGCGATTTTTGCATATTGAGCTAAAGCATCCATATTTGCATCAATGCATTCTTGTGTGGGAATATCTACATCTATATTTATAACAGCTCGCCATTTAGTAAATTTTGCTCCCAATTTTTCATATTCAAAACATCTTTCATCTAGATCGTCTAGTCCTTGTGTAAGGGTCTCATTATCTGATTCATTGAAAGGAATTAAGCCTTTATCAACCTTAATTCCTGGTAAAGCTCCTTGAGCTATAATTATCTCTGATAACAATCGACCATCTCTAGATTTTTGTCTGATAGTTTCATCAAATAATATTGTCCCACCAATGTTGTTCTTCATTCCTTCAGAAGTAAATAATGTTTCCCTGTAATTTCTTCTATTGTCTTCAGTAGATTCAACAGAAATAGAATCAAATCTTTTGGTACAAGTTGGATTGCTTTCATCTGCTGCAAGAATTCCCTTTCCGTCAGCAACTATATATCTTGCAATATCACTAAGTCCTGAAAAATTCATATTTATATTTTAACTTTATTTTGACTTTAACGCTTCTATCGAGGGGAGCAATGAACCTCCCAAATATTCTAGAAAAGCACCGCCTGCAGTTGATACATAATGGAAATGCTTAGTATCAGCAAATTTATTAATCGCAAATATAGTTTCTCCTCCTCCAGCAATAACTTTGCTATCTGACTGCTTAAGATAATCAACTAAAGATTTTGTCCCATTTGAAAATTCATCAATTTCAAACATGCCTAAAGGCCCATTCCATATGATTGTTTCAGTTAAATAATTTTTCATTTCTTTATCATTAAATTCTATGTCTAGTATCATCTTGTCTTTTGAGATATTGCTTACCGGCACCAAAGATATATCTTTTGATTCTATTGATTCTGCTACATAAACTTTTTCTGGCATTATAATTTTTTCTGTTCTAAGCATATTACTTGCCATATTAAGCAAATCGTCTTCAGCTAGAGATTTACCAATTTCATAGCCAGATGCCTTTAAAAATGTATTGGCTATACCTCCACCAACCAATACTTTTTGTGATTTTTTAAGAAGACTTTCTATTACTTTTAATTTAGTTGATATTTTTGATCCCCCAATAATGCTATTAAGAGATGCGCTTTCTTTTAAAGCATATTCAATATTTGTAACTTCTTCAGAGAAGAGCATGCCAGCACAAACAATTTCAGACTTTTTAATTGCTCCAAATGTTGAGGCAGACTTTCTGTGAGCTGTAGCAAACGCATCCATTACATAAACATCAAAAGCATCTGCTATTTTTTGAGATAGCTCTTCATTATTTTCTTTTTCACCTTTTAAAAATCTTATATTTTCTAAAAATGAAATGCCTTCCGGAATTGCATCCAGATTATCAGTAAATGACAGATCTTTTTTTAATTTTTTTTCAAACCATTCCTTTATAGGCAAAAGAGAGTAGTTTGAATTGAAATTTCCCTCTATGGGCCTACCAAGATGACTGATAATACATAAATTCTCAGTTCTTTCTAATATATGAAGTATTGATGGTAGGGCTGCAAATAGTTTTTCATGGCTCAATATCTTGCCTTCTTTTATGGGGACATTTAGATCTACTCTTATTCCGACTTTTTTATTGTTTAAATCGATCTCTGACAGAGTTTTCATATCAATTCTGAAATCTTCTTTACAACTTTACTTGGGGTAAACCCAAAATGCTCCATTAAATCATTGCCTTTGCCAGATTCTCCAAAGGTGTCTATGCCAATTACCTTATCAGTATGCTTGTACCATGAATTTGGGTGAGAACATTCAACTACAATATTAATGGTGTTTTGCGAGAATATTTTCTTATAAACAGATTGATCTTTTTCTAGCTCCTCTAAACATGGAACACTGACTACATTTGTTTTTGTTCCTCTCTCTTCTAAAATTTTTGCTGCCTCTAAAACAGTGTCTACTTCAGATCCTGAAGCAATTAAATTAATTGTTGAATCTGCAGAGTATTTTATAAAATAACCCCCTCTTTCAATATCTGAAATATTTTCAATTGAAAAATTATTAAGATTTTGTCTTGATAAAATAATTGATGTTGGTCCATCCTTTTTTTTAAGAGCTTTTTTCCAAGCAACTGCAGTCTCAATCAAAGAAGCAGGTCTCCAAGTATGCATGTTTGGAGTAGATCTCAATGTTGTTAAGTGTTCTATTGGTTGGTGTGTAGGGCCGTCTTCACCAAGTGCTACAGAATCATGTGAAAAGATATAAATTGTTCTTATTCCCATTAAAGCAGACATACGAACAGCATTTCTGCCATAATCCATAAAAACCAAGAATGTTCCACCATATGGAATAATGCCACCATGCAAAGACATTCCATTCATGATTGCATTCATCCCAAACTCTCTTACGCCATAATAGATATAGTTACCTGATGAATTGGAGTTAACTGATGAAGATGCCTTTGTTATTGTGTTATTTGAGCCACTTAAATCAGCAGAGCCTCCTATTAGTTCAGGCAATTGTTCTTTTAAAAATTCAAGGATCATTTGGGAACACTTTCTAGTTGCAATAGAGTCATTATTTTCCTTTAGGGCCTCAATATGGTTATTAAAAGCTTTCGTGAAATTTTCAGGAAGATCTCCAGATATTAATCTTTTAAGAAGGGTTGCTTTTTCTGGATTATTTTTTTTATGGTCTGCACAAATTGCTTTCCAACTTTCTTCAAGATTTTTTCCTTTTTCTTTGAAATCCCAATCTGCATAAACAGATTCAGGTATCTCAAAAGGCTTGTATTGCCAATCTAAGTTTTTTCTTAATTCGGTAAGCGCTTCTTCTCCTAAAGGAGCTCCATGAGAAGATTCGCTATTTTGTTTTTTTCCAGCACCATAACCAATAGATGTCTTGCATACTATCATTGTTGGTTTGTTTGATTCTTTAGCTGTAACAATAGCTTGATTAATTTCATCTCTATTATGTCCATCTATTTCTCCAATTACCTTCCAACCATATGATTTACATCTAAGCTTAATATCGTCCTTGTACCAATCTTTAATTTCGCCATCAATAGAAATGCCATTACTATCATAGAAACAGATCAATTTATTCAGCTCTAAAACGCCAGCAAGAGACATGACTTCATGAGAAATACCTTCCATTAAGCAGCCATCTCCAACAAAACAGTAAGTTCTATGATCAACTGGCTTTAGTTTTTTAGTATTAATTTTTGAAGCGAGAATTTTTTCTGCTATGGCCATACCTACGGCATTAGCTAGTCCTTGACCAAGTGGTCCTGTTGTTGTTTCAACTCCATCGGTTATCCCATATTCTGGATGACCAGGGGTCTTAGAATGTAATTGTCTAAAATCTTTTAAGTCTTGAAGTGATAGTTTGTAGCCTGTTAGATGTAAAAGGCTATAAAGCAACATTGATCCATGGCCATTTGATAGAACAAATCTATCTCTATTAAACCAATTAGAATTTGTAGGTGAGTGGTTAAAATGGTCTCTCCAAAGAACTTCTGCAATATCTGCCATACCAAGTGGCATACCTGGATGGCCAGACTGAGCCTTTTCTACACAATCTGCAGACAAAAATCTAAGAGCATTTACTGTTTCGTTCTTTATCAATTTAGGGTAATTGGTTAAGACAATTATATAATTCTATTTAACCTTTTAGTGTGATATGAAGATTAAATTTAAAAAAATGCAAAGTAATGGCAATGATTTTCTTATTACAGAAGACAGAACCATTTTAAATCTAGATGCTAAAAAATTATCTGATAGAAAAACTGGTATAGGTTTTGACCAATTATTGTTATTGAGCAAATCTGAGGAGATTTGGAAAGTTAGAGTATTTAATGCTGACGGATCAGAAGCAAGAAACTGTTTTAATGGGCTTAGATGCTTGGCTGATTATTCAATTAGAGATAAACAAGAAATAGAGATCTTTGAAAATACATTTACAGTCATTAGCGATAGGGACTCTTCTAAAAGAATAGCCACTGTTTTAAGCAAAATGCCCGAAGGTAAGAAAATACAAGACTTCTATTATGTAGATATTGGTAATTTTCATATAGTCAAAAAGTCTAATGATGTGGCTAATGAAAATTTGGAAAATTCATATAAAAGTTTTAAAGAAAAGGCCGAAGAATTTGGCCTACCTTCAAATTATAATTTAAATGTTTTCCAAAGAGTTCAGGGTATGATTAATATTAGAACTTATGAAAGTGGAGTTGGAGAAACTAAGTCTTGCGGCTCAGGAGCTGCAGCTACAGCTTATGCTTTATCACTTGATACAAATGAAAAAGAATTCAAATTTTCTTCTGAAGGTGGAGAGTCTATGATTTTATTAAAAAGCAATAAAATCTTATTGACTACAGCTGCTTATGAACTAGAGTTTGAGGGAGAACTCTCAACATTAGACTTTAATGGATGATTTAAAAGAAAGACTTAAAGAATTTCTAAGGATAAAAAATTATTCTCAGCATACCATTTCTAATTATGAAAGAGACATAAATCGCTTCTTATTTTTTCTAGAAGAAAATAAAACCGAACCTCATGACTTATTGCCAGCAACTTTAACTCAGTGGTTAATTTTTTTACGCAAGAAGGGGTTGGGCAATAGATCGATTCAGAGAAATATATCTTCCTTAAGAAATTTCTATAAATATATGTATAAAAATGAAATTCTGGATTTTAATCCATTTGATGGAATACAGTCCCCTAGGGTGGAAGAAAAGCTGCCAAAAGCTCTTTCACCTGAAGATGTTGAAAAATTATTATCTTTTGTTCCAAAAACTCCTTCCGATTTCAGAGATAAAGCTTTTCTTGAACTTCTTTATTCTTCTGGATTAAGAGTATCTGAAGCTGTCAATGTTGATATTTCTTCTTTTGAATCAAATTTTAGCTTCATTAAAGTTATGGGAAAAGGAAAGAAGGAAAGAATGCTGCCAGTTGGTAAATTTGCTCGTAAAGCTATAGGAGAATGGTTAGCTATTAGAGAGTCTATGCATATTGACATAGATGCTCTTTTTACTAATAAATATGGAAAGAGAATTTCTGTGAGAGCAATGCAAGAAAGACTTTACAATCTATCAGTTAGTCAAGGAATGGCTCCTGTGAATCCACATATGTTAAGACATAGTTTTGCTACTCATATTCTAGAATCGAGTGGCGATTTAAGATCAATACAAGAAATGTTGGGTCATAGTAGCTTGAGCACAACCCAAATTTACACTAAATTAAACTTCCAACAATTAGCTAAAATTTACGATAAATCACATCCTCATGCCAAGAAAGAAAATAAAATTAATAACACTTGATCTAGATGATACTCTATGGCCTAACAAAAAAGTCATAGTTGATGCTGAAAACGCATGGTTAAGCTTTATTCTTGCTAAATTTCCAAATCTTGTTGAAGAATTTAGTGAAGAGTCTTTAAGCAGAGTTCGTGTTGACCTAATAGAGAAAAATCCTTCGTTAAAAAATGATTTAACAAGCTTTAGAAAAGAGATAATTAAGGAGACTTTACTTAGAAGTGGCCTTGATAGTGTTGATGCGATTTATTATAGCAATGAAAGCTTTAATGAGTTTTTCAAAGTAAGGAATAAAGTGCAATTGTATACAGATGTGAAGAAAATTCTTGAAAGGCTTTATAGAAAAGTTATGATTGGGACACTTTCAAATGGAAATGCTGATTTAGATATTATAGGAATATCTAAATTTTTTAAATTTAGCATCTGCTCAAAAGATGTCGGTAGCAACAAACCTTCACCTCCACACTTTGTTAAAGCTTTAGAAATTGCTAATTGTCTTGCTGATGAAGCCCTACATATTGGAGACTGTCCAATCAATGACATTGGAGGCGCTAGAAATTGCAATTTCAATACCATATGGTTCAATTGTGATAGAAGTAAATGGGATGAGATATTTCCATGTGATTTACAAGCTAGATCATGGAAAGATCTTTACCTAACAATAAATAAAAACTTTATTTTGGAGAAAAATTATGTTTAATCCTTTTGGAATGGGAAAAGATTTGAAGGGCATGGAAAAAATGGTAAAACCCGCTCTAGAGAAATTCATGAAAGAGTCTGGCTTTATAAAAAAAGATGAGCTTGATAGAGCTTTAGAGCGTGTAGAGGCCCTTGAGAGTAAAGTAAAAGAGTTAGAAGAAAAGGTTTAATTTGCAGCTAGAGCATCTAACATATGCTGAACTGAATTTTGGATTTCTTCACGTGTACAGTCGCTGCATAAACCTTTAGCTGGCATTGCATTATACCCGTTGTAAGAATTATTGACTAAGATATCAATGCCTTTTTCTACTCTACCTTCCCATTGAGAAGCATTGCCAAGCATTGGTGCTCCAGCTAGTCCTGCAGTATGGCATGCGGCACACCCTAAGTTATAAACAACCTCTCCTGTTCTTCCTTTTGGTTTTTCAGTTTCTGATGTAGAAGTTTCAATAGCAACAACAGGTTTGTTTTTAAGTAGTCCAAGTCTTTTTCTGACTTCATCTTCATAAGGATCTGAAAAAAATACCATGCAAAATAATATTGTAGATAAGCAAAATATAATTTTTTTCATTTTTAATTAATTGTCGTATAAATAGATAATGTTCTGTATGTTTTTTTCAACATCTCTGCCTCTGATTACTCGATATTTTCCATTTACTATTACTGTTGGTACTGCACTAAATACGCCGGCATCACTAAGTTTTTTCCCGAGCCTCAAAGCATTCTTTGCTTTTAATCCAACTCCAAAAGAATTATAGGCATCCATAAATTTTTTTACATTATATCCATGTCTCCTAGCAAAAGATGAGATGTCTGACTCTCGTCTAAAACGCTCTCTCTTTAATTGCCAATCCCTATAGACATTAAGGTGGGCCTCTTCACCTAGGTTTAGTGCTTGAATTGCATAGTAAAGCCTAGCTATAGTTTCATCTCCCGCTGGAACTTGATTAATTTTTATATCTGGGCGCCTATCTCTTATTTCCTGAACTGTGCTTTCAAAAGAAAAACACGCATTACACCAGTAGCCAAAAATTTCAGTCATGCCTTCTTCTTTAACTAAACCTTCAGGTATTAATTCGTAATCCTTATTTAATTGAGGTTGAGCAAGAATATTGAAAGAAATAAATAAAAAGAGAATTTTAGTAATTTGTTTTATTGCTAACTTGTACATGCGATAAGGATTATATAACAAGTTAGTTATAATTTATAAATGAAATTTAATTTAACTTTTGAATTTGTATCAAGTGCTGCTATGTACGACCAGTGCCTAAAACATATTCATAAGGAAATTGCTTTTGTAGGGGCTTCAAATGCTGGAAAATCGTCAGCCATAAATGCTTTATCGAACAAGAGAGGACTAGCAAAAGTTAGCAAGACTCCAGGAAAAACAAAATTATTCAATTTCTTTAAATGTTCCAATGGTTATATTGTTGATTTTCCTGGTTATGGTTTCTCAAAAGTCTCAAAATTACAAAAAAAAGAATGGGCAAATGAAATTCCAAAATATTTTCAATTTAGGGATAACCTCATTTGTGTGTTTATATTCACTGATATTAGACATCCAATGAAAGAATCGGATTTACGTATGGTTCAAATGCTAATTGACCTGAAGTTGCCCTTCAAACTTGTTTTAACAAAAATAGATAAGGTATCTGAAAAGAAAAGAATAGAGACAGAATCTTTTTTCAAAAAAAAATATACAGATGTAATCTCTCTATCTACAAAAAATCAAGAAAGCATAATTAACTTTAGAAACGAGATTAATGAGCTTCTCTCCAATTAGACCCAAAGCCATATTCAACTTTTAATGGAACGCTAATTTTTGTTGTTTCTTCCATAACTTCAATAATAGGTTTTATGTCTTCGTCAGAAAAATGATCTGGCACTTCGAAAATTAATTCATCATGAACCTGAAGTATCATTCTTATATTGGATTTACTCTTATTTATCCAATTTTGGATATTGATCATTGCAATTTTTATAATATCAGCAGCGCTACCTTGTAAAGGCCCATTGATGGCTGCTCTTTCTGATCCTTGTCTCATCATATAATTACTAGCCTCTATATTTGGTACATGTATTTTTCTGTTATATAAAGTTTTAACAAATTTATCTTTTTTTGCTTGCTCCACTATATTTGTCATAAATTTTTTAACAGCCGCATATCTTTCAAAATAGTTATTTAAAAAAATGTCAGCTTCTGATCTTGAAACTTCTAGTTGATTAGAAAGACCAAATGAACTCATTCCGTACAATAAGCCAAAATTGATTGTTTTAGCTCTTCTGCGCATCTGGTTATCCACATCAGATATTTCAACACCAAAAATTTCTGAAGCTGTTCTTTTGTGAATATCTTCATTATTTCTAAATGAATCAAGCATTATTGGGTCTTTGGAGTAATGTGCCATGAGCCTAAGTTCAATTTGGGAATAATCAACAGCTAAAAGTTTTGTTCCTTTTGATGAAATAAATGCTTCTCTTATTGTTATGCCTTCATCCGTCTTAATTGGAATATTTTGTAAATTAGGGTCTGATGAAGATAGCCTCCCTGTTGAAGTCACCCCTTGATGATATGATGTATGCACTCTTGAGTTTGCATCACATATATCAGAAATTTTATCAGTATATGTATTTTTTAATTTCGCTAGTGTTCTGTACTCCAAGATATCTTTTACAATTTCATTGCTCTCAGATAATTTCTGTAAAACTGATTCAGATGTTGAATAATAGCCAGTAGAAGTCTTTTTTAGTCCTTTTGTTTCTATTTTTAACTTGGTGAAAAGAATCTCACTAAGTTGTTTTGGCGAATCAATATTAAATACGCTTCCAGATGTATTATGAATTTTTTGGGTGAGGTTAATCAGTTTTGAGCCAAAATCATTTGATAGTTTCTTTAAATGATTTGTGTCAATAAGTGCTCCCTTATTCTCCATATCAATTAGAACATGAACTAAGGGGTATTCAATTTCTTGAAGCAAATTATTAGTTTCTTCATCGAGCTTCTCTTTAAAATTTTCAAAGAGTTGAAGTGCAATATCGGCATCTTCAGCTGCATAATTTGTTGCCTCTTTAATTGGTACCTCGTTGAAAGCTTTATATTTATTAGTACCTTTACCCATTACATCAGAATATTTTATGGTTTGAATATTTAAATAATGCTCTGCCAAAGAATCTAAATTATGTCTTGTGGCTGTGCTATTAATTGCATATGACATTAACATTGTGTCTGCACAAAATTTGTTTATTTTTATATCGTATTTTTGTAGTACAGAAATATCATATTTTAGGTTTTGCCCGATAATTTTATTCTCATTCCGTTCAAGAACTTTTTTAAGCCAGCTTGTAACTTCTTCAGGGTTTAATTCTGTTTGTTCCTTATGTCTTATTGGTACATAAAATCCTTCGTTTGCCTGAAGTGCAAAAGAAAAACCAATAAGCTCAGCTTCATGCGCTAACAATGATGTTGTCTCTGTATCAAAAGCAAAATATTTAGATTTATCTAGTTTTTTTTCAATTTCTTTCAATTCTTCGAAATTTTTTAATGCTCTATAATTCTTTGATATTTTTTTCTCAGCCCGTTCTTCTATAAATGAGTTGAACTCAAGACTTTGATAAAAATCTTTCAAATCATTATTTAGAGCTTCAGGGACATTTAAGTTCTCAATCTCAAGGTTTAAATCTAAATCTTTCTTTAATGACACTAAAAATAAATTTCTTTGTAAAATATCCTTTTCTTTTCTTAAATTTTCTCCTACCACTCCTGTTATTTCGTCAGATCTAGCAACCAAGTTATCAATACTTCCATATTGGTTAAGCCATTTTGATGCTGTTTTGTTTCCAACTTTAGTGATTCCTGGAATGTTATCTGATTTGTCTCCAACCAATGCCAACAATTCAGCAACTTTTTCTGGAAGAACTCCAAACTTCTCCTCAACATATTTTTCATTAAAGAATTCATTAGACATAGAGTTATGTTGGATAACATTCTTTTTTACAAGCTGAGTAAGGTCTTTATCAGGAGATGAGATCAGAACTTTTAGTTTTTGGCCAAACTTATTCGCAAGTGAGGCGATTACATCATCAGCCTCAACGCCTGATACTTCTTGTAATGAAAATTTAAATAATTCTGAAAGTTTTTTAATGTCAGCAATTTGAACCCTCAGTTCATTTGGCATTGAAGGTCTATTTGCTTTATATGATTGATAATAATCACTTCGAAAAGTTGGGCCTTTTGCATCAAAAACCATGACCATTGGTATTCCTGGGTACGTAGAAATAAGTTTTCGCAACATTGAGGCTACTCCACGCGTTGCTCCAGTTGGCTTTCCATTGGATGTAGTCAATGGTGGTAAAGCATGAAAAGCTCTATAGATGTATGACGATCCATCAATTAAAATTACATCTGGTCTAAATATCATAAAAACTTATATATATAATACTTAATAGTGAAGGCATTTTTTGAAAACTATCTAGATTTTTTTATAACTTTTTGCGCAGCAATTGTTGTTGGTGGACAGTATTATCTAGAAAACATCGTTGGTTTAGATCCTTGTAATTTGTGCATACTACAAAAATATTCAGCTCAGGCCGTTTTCTTTATATTTTTAATTAAAATGATTGCCCCAAGATTTAAATTTGTTTTCGATATTTTAGGCCTTTTGACTCTAAGTTTTGGGATTTCTGCTAGTAGCAGACAGGTTTACCTTCAAAATCTATCTGATTTACCTAGTGGTGGATTTTGTGATACTCCCTTCTATATCTTGTTTGGCACGAATTCATTTTTTGACGCTTTGTCAAAAGTTTTCCAGGGCAGCCAAAAGTGTGCTGAGGAATCTTGGTCCTTTATGGGCCTTAATATTGCAGAATGGTCAACGGTATTTTTTGCTTCAATGATTAGTTTAATGTTGATAAGATACCTTCTAATTATTTTAAAGGGCCATAAATATAACTGATGTCACGCATACTTAATCTAAATAATTCAAAATTAATTGAAAAGGCAATTGCAAATGGTGAAGGTGAGCTTACCGATACAGGTGCATTTTTAGCATTAACTGGAACTCGAACTGGCAGAAGCCCTGCTGATCGCTTTATAGTTCAGGAGAATAGCTCTTCAGATAAAATTGATTGGGGCGATGTAAATATTCCATTTAATGCAGAAAATTTTGATAATTTATGGAATAAAGTTACTGACTACCTAAACAATAGAGATTGTTATGAGTCTAAAGTGCATGTTGGCTCTAATAGTGATCACTATATTCCTGTAATAGTTAAGTCTGAAAAAGCATGGCATTCCTTATTCTCAAAACTAATATTCATAGTTCCTGAAATGTTTAATGAGGAAGAAAAAGAAACTTGGGAAATAATGACAGCTGCTGACTATGTCTGTGATCCAGAAATTGATCATACTAATTCTGAATCATGTGTGATCATTAATTTTCTTAGAAGAAAGGTTTTAATAGCTGGAATGAAATATGCTGGAGAAATGAAGAAGTCAATGTTTGCTGTTCAAAATTTCTTATTGCCAGAAAAAGGTGTCCTTCCAATGCATTGCTCAGCTAATCAGACAAAGGATAAAAGAACAACGTTATTTTTTGGTCTTTCTGGAACCGGAAAAACTACATTATCGGCAGATCCTAAATGTTCGCTAATTGGAGATGACGAGCATGGATGGAGTGATGGTTCAGTATTTAACTTTGAAGGTGGTTGTTATGCTAAATGCATTAAGCTATCAAAAGAAAATGAGCCCTTGATTTGGGATGCTATAAAATTTGGTAGCATTTTAGAAAATGTTGTAATTGATGAAAAGGGCATTCCTGACTACGATGACGATAAATATACTGAAAACACCAGAGTTTGCTACCCAAGAGACTTCATAGACGGCGCTGTTCCTGAAAATCAAGGCAATGAGCCAGATAACATAATATTTCTAACTTGTGATTTGTCTGGGGTGTTGCCACCTGTGAGTATTTTGGATGAAAAAAGTGCAGCTTACCATTTTTTGAGTGGATATACAGCGAAGGTTGGTTCAACCGAAGTAGGAAGTACAAAATCTATGGATTTTGCTTTTTCGACTTGCTTTGGAGCCCCTTTTTTTCCAAGACCAGCAGGAATATATGCCGATTTATTGATTAAAAGGGTCCAAAAAAATAATACGAAAGTCTTTTTAGTTAATACTGGTTGGACTGGTGGTGGTTTTGGTGTTGGGCATAGATTCCCTATTCCTGTAACAAGAGCAATCATTAACGCTATACAGGAAAATAAAATCAAAACTGACAATGTTATAAAGCTTGAAAAGCTTAACCTTAGTATTCCAAAAGAAATTGAAGGAGTTGAACAAAAATTTCTCAATCCAAGAGACTGTTGGGCATCTGTAGATGATTATGATGATGAATGTAAAAAATTGTGTTTGAAATTTAAAGAAAATTTCAGAAAATTTGATGTTTCTCAAGAAATAATTGATGCAGGACCAAGGTAATCTATGACTAAGGTTGAAACCAGCCAAAAAAAAATCTCTAGTTTTTTAGATTCTGATAGAAAAACAATAAAAGGTTTAGAAAAGGAAAATTTAAGGTCTGATACAGAAGGTAAGATATCAAATAATGATTTCCCTGCTGTCTTTGGCATACATAACTTTAATAGTTATATCACTCTTGATTACTCTGAATCTCATTTAGAAATTGTTACTCCAACATTTGAAAGCAATCAAAAGCTATTTGAGTTCTTGAAGTACCTTCATAGTTATGTTGAGTCTAATTTAGAGGGCGATCTTTTATGGAACTACTCAATGCCTCCAAGATTTAAAAGGAAATATATTAAATTGCCGCCACATAGAGATTCTAATATTACCAAACTTGCACATCTTTACAGATTAGGTCTTAGGAACAGATATGGAGATAAAATGCAAAGCACAGCTGGCATACACTTTAATATTTCTTTTTCTGATTCTGTAATAAAATCTCTTTCTGCAAGTAAAACAGACATTTACCTGGGCGCCTGTAGAAATTTTTTAAGAATATTTCCTCTTGTTTTAAGATTAATTGGCTGCTCTCCTGTTACCCATAAATCTTTTCTTAAAGACAGAAATCTCAACATTGATAAGTTAAATGATGAAGACTGTTTTTTGCCTAAATCTACTTCCCTGAGAGTAAGTAGGCTAGGTTATTATTCAGAAGAACAAGATGAAAACTTTATAACTTTTAATTCTCTTGATGAATATCTCAAAACTATTAAAAACTACATAAATACACCAAATGAAAAGTTTAGTGATATCTCACTAGACCTACAACAACAAGTTAATAATGGCACCATTCAGATGGAAAGTGAGTTGTATAATCACATCAGGCCTAAGGGTGTATTTTCAAGAACTGAAAGACAATACAACCAACTTAAGAGAACAGGGATTGAGTATCTTGAAATTAGGTCAATAGATTTAAATCCTTATTCAGATATTGGAATCTCACTTGAAGACATAAAATTCTTGGAATTAATTTTTTTGTTTTGTACTCTTTCTGAATCTGCAGAAATAGAGCCAACAGAGACTATTTTAATAAAAGAAAACATAAGGCGTGCTTCGGAAGTTGGACAAGATTGTACTTTACTAAATGATTTCAATTCTAAAAATGGTGAAATAGACATCAAGGAACTTACTAATGCTTTTTTGGAAGAGTTACAAATCTTTGCTGAAAAAATAGAACGTAAAACTGAACTAAAAGATATGTTCTCTGAGTATTTTTCTAGAAATGAAAAACCTCTAGCTACACGATTACTTGATGATTTAGCTTCTAATGAGATGCTAAGTTATGTTTTGAAAAATTCACAAATGATTAAAACTGCTATTCCAGATTCTGTCCTAGATATATTTCAAAAAGAAAATGTACTATCAGAAAAGGAATACCTAAAGACTAAAAATCAAGATAATATAGACTTTCAGACTTTCATTAATAAATTTAGAGAGGAAATAAAGTGAAAATTTTACATTGCAAAGAATATGGACCTGTAGAAAATCTTGTTTGGGAAGATATTGACTCTCCTGAACCAGGAGATAATGAAGTTTTAATATCAATAAAGGCAGCAGCTTTAAATTTTCCTGACTATTTAATTGTGCAAGGCCTCTATCAGTTTAAGCCTGAGATTCCCTTTGCCCCAGGAAATGAAGGTGCAGGCATTATAAAAAAAATTGGAAAAAATGTTACACGCGTTAAAGAAGGTGATCGAGTTTCCTTTATGCTTCCTTATGGTGCTTTTGCTGAAGAGACATGTACGCATGAGTTTGGAGTATTTCCAATTTCTGATGATATTACATTTGAAATGGCAGCTTCGTATCAAATGGCTTATGGTACAAGTTATCACGCTTTGATGCAAAGAGGGCAACTTACAGAGCATGATGAGGTCTTAGTGCTTGGTGCTTCAGGGGGTGTCGGTTTAGCGGCTGTAGATATTGCTAAAGCTAAAGGTGCTCGAGTTGTGGCTGGGGTATCAACTGAAGAGAAAGCCAAAATTTGTCGTGACTATGGAGTTGATGATGTTGTGATATATGGTGAAGGGCCAAAAGATAAAGATGAATCAAAAGCTTTTACAACCGAATTGAAATCCAAGAGCACACATGGCGGCTATAGCATTATTTATGATCCTATTGGTGATTGTTATACAGAAGCTGCTTTTAGATCTATTGGCTGGAAAGGTAGATATCTCGTAGTTGGTTTTGCTGCTGGGCTGATACCTAAATTACCTATCAATTTAACTCTTCTGAAAGGAGCATCTCTGGTTGGTGTCTTCTGGGGTAGTTTTACCGGTCTTGAAGCAGAAACCAATCAACAAAATATTGCTGATATAAATAAAATGTTAGCTGAAGGTAATATTAGACCTCTTATTTCAGAAACATTCCCAATGGAAAAAGCTGTTGATGCTATTCAAATGATCGGTAATAGAAAAGTGATGGGTAAAGTAGTTTTAATCAATGAATAACTTAGGAAAATTCTATTCAACCTGAATTAAAGACATAATTAGTTCAAAATCACTTTCTGCATTTGTTGATTGGGCCACAGTAAATGTTGCTAGCCCATCTTGCATAAAATTATTTATGTCACCTGAAGCTTTATAAAGAGTGCCTCCAGTTTTATCTTCATTACTGTTTTTAAAATAAATTAATAATTCATTTTCTATAAGCTGTATTGAGTGCACTCCAGGGGGGTTGTGACCAAGTAAATTATACGCATGATTGGGGTTAGGATAAGCTTCATTGCCATCAAATCGCTGGCCAAAACTTCTATGTTCTAAGTCCATAGATAAAACCATGTATTCATCAAACGACACGCATTTTTCATTATTGTTAATGAAGTCGATGATACATATGCCCTCTCTATGTGGTTCAGGCGTCGGCCAAATTAGCAATCCTTCTGCAGCGCTTCCAAAATATTCAGAGTTTCTAAAATTTGAAATAGTCTCATAGGCAATCGTAAATGATTTGTTTGTTGTATCGTTATTTACCATGTAGTTAACTGTTAGGTCTTCAGTATTAGGTAAGTTTTCGGGGATCGTTATTACTAAAATATCATTACTATTGTTATCTTGATTAAGTTTATATCCTCCACCTAGATCAATGTTTGAGCTTAACGGAAAACTTGCTCCTTCAATTGATGATGTTGGGTCTTCTGGAGGTAATGCTTTTACGTACATTATGTATTGGCCTGTAAGATTAACAGCTGAATATTGAATTGGAGCAATACCAGAACTTCTTTTTAGTTGTACATCTATAGGCAAATTACCGTCATTGACTACTCCTTTTATAGCTCCAGAAACATTAATAGCGTCATTAATAACTTCTTGGATTTCAATCAATGTTGATTCGTCATTAAACTCTATATATCCACTATCATTAACTACAGCCCATAGTTTGTTGTCAGGGCCTTTAATTGGAATCTTTATTGCTGTGTCTGTTATATTGATTGTTCCAGAATTGGTTTGTGAGAATATTCTGCCTTTAGTGTAAACTTTGTTGTTGGATTCAACCATTATTCCAAAAAAATCATCGCCACAATAACTTGCTGAACTTGGAGATGAGCTGCATTCAAGAGCATGTGTTAGGACAGGTGTGTCATCACTTACATCCCAAAAATGATATTTATATGGCAAATTTTGATATAGCCCTCCATTATTTAAGTACCAAGGGCCATCAAAAGTTACAAATATTATATTGTTCATCCATACTGCACCTTCATTTCGATAGCCATCTGGAGTTGCTATAAAAGTTTCAATACCATTATTGAATAAAGTTACTGAATCATTTGTGCCGCCACTCACATCTTGTGGAAAATCTCGATTGTAATTTGCTAAATATGCATTAAATATAGAAAATCCATCTGGATTAAAGTCTAGTGTCCTTCTAGAAAAATCTAGAGATGTAGCGAGTCTTTTAAGTTTCGGCTCTACTCTGCCAGAAGAATAAGGAAAAAAACATTCATATTGGTAGCTTGGGGCAACTACTTTAATTACTGAGCACCCTTCTGAATCTTCAGCTCCCCAAGACACTGAGTTTCCAGTTAATCTTGCTTGAATATCTGGATCAGTTATTAAAAAATAACTATCAATTTCCGAATTGTAGGCTAAATCAGCAATAAAAATTTCTTCTGTAGAGATAATGGCATCTAAATCCTCATTTCCTGTGGCTGTATATGCGGAAAGGTTTGTATTATTTTCGTTTTCATTTTCTGTATAAAATCTTGCTTCAGCTTGCTGAGAGTTAATAAGGCTATTTATTGCGAAGCTTGTCGTGTTATTAAAATTAAACTGAAATCCTCCTGTCCAAGAATTATCAACATCAATTTTTGACGCTGGTGTTGGAGTTGTTGGAGGAACAGTTGTTGGTCCAGGAGCTGGAGATGGTGTTGGTTCTGGCTCTGAACTTCCATCACTCCTACCGCCGCAGGCAGTTAAGATTATTGTTAGAAAAATTACAATTAATTTTTTCACAAAATTTACTTTAGACTCGTTAATGTAATTTGTAAATCATTCAGTATATAAGAGCGATTTAACTACTAAAGCCATAGCACTACTATCAAACTGATCCTTAAATATTCCTATCACACGTGCATCAGAATTAATTACAATAAGATGGTTCACATGATTAATAATCCTTTGGTTCATGTGATTTTTCATAGGGGAAAGCTTTTCTACTCCAAGTTGGTACCCTAATTTAACAACTTCATGATCTTCTCCAGATAATCCAATAAATTCGGAATTAAAACCTGTAACATAAGACTTAAGCCTATCTAGTGTATCGATTTCTGGATCAATAGTTATTAGATAATAAGCAACATCCGTAGTATCAATTTTGTTATAAAGCTGTCTCATCACAGACATCATTACTGGACACTCTGTTGGACAACTTGTATAGCCAAAATATAAGAAATTTAATTTTTTATTTTGTAAATTTGCTTTGGTAAATACATCTCCATTATGATCCATGAGCTTAAAATCTATTATTGGATCTGTTTCGCCAAATGCAGTAAAGCCGTTAACTTTCATTTCTTCAGCAGAAAGAATCCTAGGTTGGCTTATTCTCCAGACGGAATAGACTGCCAAAAATAGCACTAAGCCAAATAAAAGAAAAGTAAGTGCATTTTTAGACATAGAGCAAAATTAAAAAATCTATATAAGTGGCCAAAAAGAATAGAAGCATGTATTTCACAGAGAAATTAAAAATTTTCATTGAAAGCTCGTTATCTCTATCATTTAAGTAAGCCAGACATAAATATATGAAGTACACGTTTAAAGCGGTTGTTACAGTTAAATAAAAATATCCTGTTAATCCATAGAAGAATGGGGCCAAAGAAGCTCCTAGCAGCAATACAGCATAGATAACCATTTCTTTTTTTGTTCTTGAAACTCCTTTTGCTATCGGCATCATTGGCACGCCTTCTTTTTTATATTCATTCATTCTGTCTATGGCAAGTGGCCAAAAATGAGGAGGTGTCCATAAAAAAATTACTAGCACTAGAGTCAAAGGAAGTAGAGAAATATCATTATTAATTGCTGTCCAGCCTATTAGCGGAGGCAAAGCACCTGATAATCCACCTATTACGATATTTTGAGGAGTGGTCCATTTCAGATAGATCGTATAAATAAGGCTGTAGAAAATAAAACCAAAAGTCGTTATGAGTAAAGTAAGCAAATTAGAAAAGTACAGTAGTAAGCTCGAACCAACAAAAAGCAATATTGTTGTAAAGGTTAACGCACTTAGTAATGACAACTCCCCTGTTGCTAAAGGTCGAGCTTTTGTTCGGTTCATGTTTTTGTCTGTTTCTCTATCAAATATTTGATTTAGAGCTGCAGATGCTGCTGCCAAAAAAGAAAAACCAAGTAAACTAGCAAACCCGGACAAGATGTTATCATAAAATTTTACAGATATAAGCATTCCTACAAATGCCGTCAATGTAAGTAGTAGAACAATTTTTGGCTTACAAAGATTAAAGTAGCTAGTTAAGCTCATTATTTCTCCTAAAAGCAAAATAGATCATAAACACAAAAGTTAAAAATAATGTTACTGCTACTAAATTATGCGCAACTCCATTCCACACAGCAACTAAGGTGAATATATTGCTTATGCCTAATGCGATTTGCAAAAATAATGCAGAAATAAAGAATATTACAATGTGTTTTGTACTGTCTGACCAAATTTTTACCGCTAGAAAAACTGAATAAAGTGTAATAAAGATGGCCGCAATTCTATGAGTAATGTGAATTGCTGTTCTTGCCTCGTATGTCATTTCACCACCTAGATAATTTGGTCCGATTGGCTGAAATATATCAAACCCTTCACTAAATTGAACTCTAGGAAGAAACTCGCCTCCTTGGCAAGTAGGAAATTCTGAACAGGACCAAGACGCATAATTTGTTGAAGTCCAGACTCCAAGGAATATTTGAAATATAAGCAATATAAAACCTACAACTAAATAGTTTCGATTTTTTACTAATGAAGTGAAAGATCCGCGGATTTTTGATGCTTTAAGGTATATAAGCAAGAATATGGAGGCGACTATCATTGCTCCAAATAAATGGGTAGAAACTATTAATGGGTGCAGTTTGAGTGTTACAGTTAGTGCGCCGAATATTCCTTGGCAAATTATAATAACAAGCAAAACTACAGCTTCAGCTCTCAATTTTCTTTCTCGGAAAGTTATGATTAATAGTGCTATTGCGAACAAACCTAGTGCTGCAGCAAAAAAACGATGTACAACTTCTGGTATAACTTTTTCAATGTCTACAGGGTTATCAGGGAATCTATTATTTGCTGCTTCAATTGCTTCTGGGGTTTGAGGAAAAATTAACTCTCCATAGCATAAGGGCCAATCGGGACAACCTAAACCTGCATCCTCTAGTCTTGTCCAAGCTCCTAAGGCTATAACTATGAAGCAGAACAAGATTCCGAAAATTGCAAAAAACTTTGTTGAGAAAATATTCATAAGAGCACTTCAAGATCCTCAAATATGTCGCTGAATGTGAGGTCATCACCAAATTCCCATATAACTAATGCATATGAATCTATAAGAAACATTGATTTGCTAATGTAGGGATTACTAAGCCTTGCAACAGAAAGCCCACCAGGGCCAATTTTTTTTTGCATAATATTCCCCTCAAACAGGTTGCCCTCATCATATAAGAAAATTACTTGAGGGTATTCAGACCTTAAGCTTTTAGCTTTAATAAACATTTCTTTATTTTTGTAGACCACCATTCTTCTTAAACGATGGCTTTCTCTTCGTAGAGTTGTTTTTGAACTTCTAGCTATGTTGTACTTCTCTTTACTCAAAGCATGATCATTAAATTCATCAAAATATACGAAATACCATTTACCTGGTACAAATTTAAATTTTTTTCCGTCTTCATCAATTAAATTCAAATTTTCTGTGTCTATTTTAGGTTCAATTGGTGTTCCATTTGCATTAATTTCGCTTGGTTTATAACCAAAGTAATAAGTAAGCGTTGATGCGACTAAAGTAAAAAGAGGTATCAATATTATTATTAATGCAAGCCTATACTGTCTATCCATCTTTTCTCCTATAAGCATAAATTGTCAATATTATTAATGCTAAACAAAGACCAAACCATTGAATTGCATAACCAATGTGTTTACTTGAGCTCATATTAACTGGCTGCTCAATTGCTGAGAATTTCATTTCATTTTTTTCTTCTAGATTAAAAAGATAGTTATAAATTTGTATATTTTTTAATACTGAATGCCTTTCTTTCAAGTAACTAAGATCAAATTCCTGAATTATTCTTATGTCTGATTCCTCAACATTTTTAACGAAAGTATTACTATTTCTTTTGAGAACCTTCCCTTCCAGATCTTGATTCCCTAGCGGAATATCTACCTTTGGTAAATTGTTTTTTATTGTATTTCTTTCAAGAAAGCCTCTATGAACAAAAATATAAGAATTGTCAGAGTTCTGAAATAAGTGGTAAATTTTAAAACCAGCCTTACCATTTAATGTTGCATTATCTTCATATATGACAAGATCCTTGAATTGTCCTGATGTTTTGACTGGTTGCCAATTTTCATGGTCATTTTTTAATGGCAATGATTCGGAAAGAAGAAGTTTATCGTAATTTTCTAGAATCTCTATTTTTTCATTTGCACGGTTAATTTGCCAAACACCTAAAGAGAAGGTGATGGGAGCAAAAATAATTGCAAAAATTAAAATCTTTAATTTAAAGCTTTTCAATGTTTTAATATCTCCGTGTTATTAAAAAATACTATTCTTATTTTACTTATATTGGTTTTAATTAGTCTTGCTTCAAGTCTAATATTCTTATTTACTGATAGAGGCAACCCAAATAAAAAGCGAATTTTATATGGTCTAGGGTTCAGAGTCACTCTTGGTGTCATTTTAGTGATTCTCATAATCTACGGTGTTTACTCCGGTCAGCTTGGAAACAGTGTTCCTTGGGATTAAAGAATATACACAAACAAGAAGAGACAAACCCAAACAACATCAACAAAATGCCAATACCATGAAGCAGCTTCAAAACCGAAGTGTTCTTTATCTGTAAAATGTTTATAGCCTGTTGACCTAGTTAACTGTGTAAGAAGAAAAATTCCTCCAATTAACACATGCATTCCGTGAAAGCCAGTAAGCATGAAAAATGTTGCTCCATACACTCCCGATGATAATTTAAGTCCTAAGTGTCCATATGCTTCGTAATATTCAAATGCTTGAAGGATTACAAATATAAAAGCTAAGGTTACTGTAATTCCTAGCCAGAAATTAAATCTTTTTCTATTATTTTCTTTTAAAGCAATGTGTGCGAAGTGTACTGTTGCGCTTGAGCTTAGTAAGACAATTGTGTTCCATAAAGGCAACCAAGAGAAAACCTTATCAAAGCCATGAAGATACATGTTTTCATCTGGACCCTTTACTATGTCTACTCCTGTACCAGGAATTACCTCATAAGATTCAGGAAAAATCGATTTTATGCCAACTGGTATATTTGTCGTGCTATTTATAGCTTGATCAGGTGTTATCATTGGAGGCCAAGCTGCCTCAAATTCTGGCCATAAAAGCTCTCCTGCTAGTCCTTTTTCTCCCTCACCACCAAGCCATGGAATCGCAAAGCTTCTTATGTAAAATAACGCGCCGAAGAAAGCAAAAAAGAACATTACTTCAGAAAAAATAAACCAAGCCATTCCATAAACATAAGAATTGTTTAATGCTGGAGTATCAAGTCCTGCTTGTGACTCTCTTATTATTACTGCCCACCAAAAGCCCATTGTAGCCACTAAAGCAACCATACCTACCATCAGCATTGAAATCCCATTGCCTACAACAGCATTTGCTGCACCGTATCCTACTAGTAGAGTCGCAACGGCAAATATAATGGGTATTGAGCTTTTTTCAGGTATGTAATATTTTCCTGGACCAGTTGCTTCAATGCTCATGTCTCTTCACCATTATTTCTTCTCTGTCTTTTTCAAACAGGGTATAAGATAAATAAATATCATTTACATTTTTCTTAAGATCAGAATCAATAAAAAATCTTAACGGCCACTCTTGTTTTTCGTATGGTTCAAGCACTATGTCTCCACCCAAACAAAAACACTGTATTTTTTTTACGTTGTCTTTAGCTAGCCCAGGATGAACTGAGGGCGTAATACTAACAGTAATTCTTTTGTTTGATTTATTTTCTGCAATATAGGTTGTTCCTTTAGGGTTATCAGTATTAACCGTCAAGTTTTGTATAGATGGATAAAAAACAACCGGCGCTGAACCATTTACTGTTGATAAAAATTTAATGTTAATTTCTCTTTCTTTGACTTCAGAATCTTTCTTAAAAAAATCTGAAAGACTAGTAATCTTTCCATTCAAGCCTGTGACTTCGCAAAATACGTTATAAAGAGGCACTAACAAAAAAGAAAAAAAAGAACATAACTCCTGCTGCTGAAATCAGCCAAAGAAGAATTTTATTTTGATATGGTCCTTTAGCCATTTATCTTAGGTGGTGTTTCAAATGAATGGTATGGCGCTGGAGAATCTACTGTCCACTCTAGCCCATCAGCACCTTCCCAGACTTGAGAAGTTGCTTTTTTACCAACAAAAATAGTTCTTAATACAATGTATAAAAATAGAAGTTGGGATAGCCCAAAAAGGAAAGCTCCGACAGATGAAACTGCATTCCATTCAGCAAATTGTAACGAGTAATCAGCATATCTTCTTGGCATGCCGGCAAGGCCAACAAAGTGTTGTGGGAAGAAAGTAACATTTACTCCAATAAAAGAAAGCCAAAAATGTAATCTTCCAAGTTTTTCGTCATACATGTTCCCTGTCCACTTTGGAAGCCAATAATAAACTGCTGCCATGATGGAGAAAACAGAGCCTGGTACTAGAACGTAATGAAAATGCGCTACAACGAAGTATGTATCATGATATTGAAAGTCTGCCGGTGTAATAGCCAACATAAGTCCTGAAAACCCTCCTATTGTAAATAAGACAACGAAAGCAATTGCAAATAACATTGGCGTTTCATAGGTTATTGATCCTTTAAATATTGTTGCGCACCAATTAAATACTTTTACGCCTGTTGGAATGGCTATTAGCATAGTCGCCCACATGAAGAATAATTCAGCGGCTAAAGGCATTCCAACAGTAAACATGTGATGAGCCCAAACAACAAATGAAAGAACAGCTATAGAAACCATTGCATAAACCATGGATGAATGTCCAAACAAAGGCTTTCTTGAAAATGTTGAAATAATGTGTGAGGTGATTCCGAAGGCTGGCAAAATCATAATATATACTTCAGGGTGTCCAAAAAACCAAAATATATGTTGAAAAAGAACTGGATCACCACCCCCTGCTGCATCAAAGAAGGATGTACCAAAATAAGCATCCATCAGTAACATGGTTACTGCACCTGCAAGAACTGGCATAACTGCTATTAATAAATAAGCTGTAATGAGCCAAGACCAAACGAAGAGCGGCATTTGCATTAGAGTCATGCCTGGAGCTCTCATGTTCATAATAGTAACAATTACATTTATGGAGCCCATTATTGATGAGATTCCCATTATGTGGATTGCAAAAACAAAAAATGCGACATTTGGATAGTTTGTTGATAATGGTGCATAAAATGTCCATCCAAACCCTGGCATTCCTCCCTCCATGAATGCTGTTGACATTAAAATTGCAAAAGCTGTTGGCAATAACCAAAAACTTAGATTATTCATTCTTGGTAAAGCCATATCTGGTGCACCTATTTGCATAGGAATAAGCCAGTTAGCTAGACCAACAAATGCTGGCATGACTCCACCAAAAATCATTATAAGCCCATGCATCGTAACTAGTTGGTTGTATCTGATTGGGTCCATTAGCTGTAAGCCTGGTTCAAATAGTTCGGCCCTTATGCCCATGGCAAAAGCACCCCCAACGAGAAATGCTAAAAAGCTAAACCACAAGTAAAGAGTTCCTATATCCTTGTGGTTTGTTGTTGTGAACCATCTCCAAATACCTTTTTGAGGCCCGTGGTGATCGTGATGGTCATGATTTTCAACTACTGCACTCATTTATCGACTCCTATGTATCTTTGTTTTTATAATCTACTATGTCTTTTGGTATAACTGGCTCTGCTTGAGAAGCAGATTTATCATTGCCCCATGCAAACTTTGTATAAGTAATGACTGATGCCATTTCAACTTCGTTAAAATCTTCATTGTAAGCTTTCATTTGTGTTCCATAGACACCTTCCATTAAAATTTCTATTTGTCTTGCTTTATCATTCATCACAATGTCACTACCAGCAAGAGCAGGATAGAAATTTGGGATTCCTTGCCCATCTTGTTGGTGGCAAGCAGAACAAACTTTTTCGTAAATCTCTTTTCCTTGGCCCATTAGCTCATTTAAAGTCCATTCTTTTTCAGTTAAATATACAAGCTCAGCATGCTCTTCTCTTTTAAATTGCAACCATTCTTGATATTCATCTGCCGTTACTGCTTTTACAACAATTGGCATAAAAGCATGTCTGTCTCCACACAGTTCTGTGCAATTGCCTCGATATGTGCCTGGAACGTTTATTTTTGTCTTCGCAACATTGATAAATCCTGGGATAGCGTCTTGCTTGACAGCAAAATCTCTCATATACCATGAGTGAAGCACGTCTTTGCTGGTTATTAAAAATCTGATTGGGGTATTGATCGGCACTACAACGGCTTTATCGACTTCAAGAAGATAGTTCTCATCCTTTGTAGCTCTATTCTGTTTATATTGATCTTCAGGAGTAACTAGTGTGGAAACGAAACTTAAATTTCTGGTGTTGTTTTCATCAACATACTCATCCAAGTATTTATATTGCCAGTCCCATTGTCGCCCTGTTACTTGTATGTCTATACCTCCCTCTTCAGCTTCATGATCATATATTTTTTTTAATGTCGCTGAGGCGGGAATAGCCATGAGTATTAATATTACTGTAGGGACAATAGTCCATATAATTTCTAATTTATGATTTTCAGTAAAATTTGCTGGATTTTTGTTATTTGAGCGTCTGTATTTCCACAGCGACCAAAAAAGAAACCCAAACACCAGCACTCCAATGCCAACAACAACCCAAAATATGAGCATATGCAATTGAAATACTTCCTCGCTTATATCAGTAGCACCCACAGGCAAATTAATATCTAGCCAGTCGGCAGATGCAAAAAACGGTATTAAGCAGAGAATAAGTAGCTTTAGCTTGTTCTTCATGTACGCCATATACTACTATAAATATGGTTAATGTCGAGCAATACAACCAATAGATATAACTATTTTTAATCGTTAATAATCTTTATGGATTTTACGTCTTCCTCACCTTTTTGTTTGGAGTAATTACAAGAAATGCATTTTATCTCTGAATCATCATTTTTAAGCTTAATAGAGTCTATATCGCCGCATGATGGGCATATTGCTCCTGCTATGAATTTATAGTCACTCACTTAATAATATTTTTTTTATATTTTCTGTTTCTGGTCTGTGTTCAAACCAGTGTTCAAAACTATCTGCTGCTTGCTCAACTAGCATTCCAAGACCATCATATGTTCTAGACTCATCTATATTTGCCATTTCAGCTAAGACAATATTTGTTTCATTCTTGTAATTTACATCATAGATTGAGCTATTAGGAGCAAAATTTATGTTTTGTATAAATGTTATAGATTCCAGGTCAAATTTTTCTGCACACGAAATGAATAAGTCTATTGGCTCTCCTGAGTATTTCCTTATATTTTCATTTTTTTGTATAACTGCTTCTACTTTGGCTTGCGTTCTGTTCTGAACATATATGTTTTTTTTGGTTTTAATCTCTTTCAGAATTGATTTGCCTGCTCCCCCCAAACCAAAAAGCAATATATTTGAATCATCCCAGCTAATATTTTTGGATTTTATGTCAGCGATAAAGCCACTTCCATCTGTTGATGTTGCATCAATTTCTCCATATAAACAATTTACTGAATCAAGACTTGTTGAGAATTCTTTTGCAACAATCTCTTTGTAAGGTTTTGTTATGTTTAATCCAGTGCCTCCTTTTTTAAAAAAATTATAAATAAAGGGTATTGGGTCTTTGTCTATATCATGAATTTCATAATCTAGATTAATCCCAGATGCTTGTGAAAATAATTTATGTATTCTAGGAGATAATGAATAAGAGATATCTTTGCCTAAGACTCCAGCTCTATGTAACATTTATCCAATCCTTTGGTTTTTTTATAACCGTATATAAATTCCTTTCACTTTCTGTAAGTCTTTCATCAAATTTATATCTCCAAGATACATCGTTAGGCAGTGACATTAATATTGATTCGATCCTTCCGCCTGTTTGAAGTCCGAATAGTGTACCTCTGTCATATACAAGATTAAATTCTACATATCGGCCTCTTCTAAACTTTTGAAATTCTTTTTCTCTCTCTGTAAACTCCAACCCTTTTCTTTTGTCTATTATTTCAGTGTAAGAATTAATAAAGGCTTTACAGACTTTCTTGGACAAATCAAGTCCATGCTCAAACGTATCTGGTTTGAGCTTTTCGTAAAATATTCCGCCTATCCCTCTATGTTCTTTTCTATGTTTAATATAAAAATATTGATCGCACTGTGCTTTTAAAGATGTATAAAGTTCTTTGTCAAAACTGTCGCAGGCTTTTTTTGCTGCTTTGTGCCAATTGATACAATCTTCTTCATAAAGGATATACGGGGTGAGATCAAAACCTCCACCAAACCATTCTTCTAGAATTTTTCCATCTTTGAATGTACAAAAGTAGCGTACATTTAAATGGGCTGTTGGTATATTTGGGTTTTTTGGGTGGAATACTACAGAAACACCTGTAGCAAAAAAAGGCATATCTATAGAGCTGTCTTTGCTTCCTATTGAAGATTCAGGAAGAGAGCTGCCTGATATTTTTGAGAAGTTTATGCCTGCTTTGTCAAAAAAACTTCCCTGATCTACAACCACAGAAATTCCATTGCCTAAGCTTTCTTTTTCCCATTCATCCTCTATAAAACATGTTGTCTTCTCATATGTTTTAATTTGTGAATATATATCTTTGTGGAGTCCGCCGTAAATACTGGCTATTTTATTGGTTTTATCTTCTGTATTCATTAGTTTCTACATCTAGAATTCTTGATGGGCCTTTTTCGCCACCCAATGGTAGATCTAAGACTCCATAAATTGTTTCATTAAAAGTATATTTTATTTCTTTTGCTGTTGCGCAAACTGGTTTTCCTGAAATATTTGCTGATGTGGATATTATCTCCTCGCCTATGAGTTCCAAAAAATTCAGAAGAAGTTTATTGTTGGGTATTCTGGCTGCTATTTTTTCTTTGCCTCCAATTGGAAGCAACATGGTCACAAAAGTTTTGGGTGTGTTTATAACAGTATTTTTGATCTCATCTGTAAACGAGTATTTTTTAAACAACTGATCATGAGACGAAAATAAAAGAATATATTTTTTGTTTTTGGGTCTTTTTTTTATTTTGTCTAGAGCTTTTATAACATCAGAGGTGTTAAGACCGCCCAAGCCCCATATTCCTTCAGTAGGATAGGCAATTACTTTTCCTTCCTTTATCCAATAAGATGCTTCTTGAATGTCTGTGGTGGTTTTCAATCTCTATCAAGATTCTTGTCTTTAGCGATTGTTTTCTCTCGCAGCTCTGCTTTGAAAGTTTTCATTTTTTCAGCTAGGTTTTCATTCGTGTTAGCTAGGATCTGGGCTGCAAAAATTCCTGCATTCGTTGCTCCTGCAGTGCCTGCAGCAAATGTTGCAACAGGAACACCAGCGGGCATTTGAAGTGTAGATAATATTGCATCAAGACCATTTAGAGAGCTATTTGCTGATGGAACACCTAATACTGGGCTTGTTGAATGTGCAGCAACTGCTCCTGCTAAATGAGCAGCCATTCCTGCTATAGCAATGTAGGCTTTACATCCCCTTTCCTTAGAGCTCTTTAAGTAATCAACCAAAACATCTGGTGACCTGTGGGCTGATATGACCTTAAGTTCACAAGATATATCAAAGCTTTTAAGCGAATTTATCGCTGCTTTACCTAATTCAAGGTCAGAATCTGATCCTAGAATTACAGAAACTTGTATATTGTCCATATATATAAAATTATAATTAAAGTATGAATAAGTTAAATATTTTAACATTTCCTGATCCAAGGTTAAGAAAAAAAGCTAAGCCGATTGAAAGATTTGATAAAAATCTTAAAGATATGGCTGACAGAATGCTTCACACAATGTATGCCGATAATGGCATTGGTCTAGCAGCAACTCAAGTCGACCACCATGAGAGACTAATAGTTATAGATGTTTCTGAAAACCGGGATGAGCCTATTTATATAGTAAATCCTACATATGAAGTTTTAGATAGTTCAACTGAACCGTCTAAAGAAGGTTGTCTGTCTATTCCAGAATTTCAACAAGAGGTTCTTAGAGCAAAAAAAATTGAGCTATCCTACCAAGATCTTGATGGCAAACATCATAAATTATCTGCTGAAGGTTTATTTGGTTATTGTATACAACACGAGATTGATCATCTCAATGGAAAATTAATAGTAGATTATGCTTCTTCACTAAAAAGAGACCGCATCAAATCAAAACTACTTAAAACTAAAGATGGTCAGGCATGAGAAAATTAAACTAGGTTTTGCAGGCACACCTGAAGTTGCATTTGCTCATTTCAAACACCTTTTTAG
>MDTD01134279.1_pt1 | contig 28802 bp, 22 predicted proteins | sample 811221 | NCBI WGS metagenome assembly MDTD01 (sample SAMN05326646, study PRJNA326480) | marine metagenome | isolation source: seawater | place: Pacific Ocean: South West | collected 2011 | reverse complement strand
ATGGTGGCGGTGTTCGCGGCCATTCCCTACGCCTTCGCCATGCAGGAGCATGTGGGCGTCGATTTCGTCCTCCACCGGATGCCGCCGCGCCTCGCCGCTTTCTTCCAGGGCGTCGGCATGCTGGCCGCGGTCGCCATGATGCTCGGGATCGGGTGGTATGGCTGGCTCCGCATGATGCAGCAGGTGGAATTCGGCGACTCCTCCCAGACCATCGGCATTCCCATCGCCTTTTACTGGGTGCCGCTGCTGGTGGCCGCCGTCCTGTCGGTTCTGGCGACTGCCATGCTGGCGGTCGCGTATTTCGCGAGAGCGGCCGGGGCTGCGGTGGCGCTTCCCGCCCGAGAGGACGTCACCGCCTATGAGTGACCCGCTCGTCGGCGGGCTCGGCTTTCTCGTCGTCCTGGTCCTGATCGCCTTCGGTGTCCCGGTGGGCATCGCCATGGCGGTGGTGGGGGCCGGCGGCTATGCGGTCCTGAACGGCTGGTTCGGGGCGGCGTTCGTGCTGGGCTCCGCCCCTTACGAAGCCGTGTTTCCCTACAGCCTGTCGGTCGTGCCGCTGTTCATCCTGATGGGCATTTTCGCGGCGCGCGCCGGGCTGTCGCGCGCGCTCTACGACGCCGTCTATGCCTTCATCGGCCATCGCCGCGGCGGGTTGGCGATGGCGACGATCGGCGCCTGCGCCGGCTTCGGGGCGATCTGCGGCTCCTCGCTCGCGACCGTCGCCACCATGGGCAAGGTGGCATTGCCGGAAATGCGCCGCCGCGGCTATGACGAGCGGCTGGCCTCGGCCTCCGTCGCTGCCGGGGGTACGCTCGGCGTGCTGATCCCACCCTCGATCATCCTCGTCATCTACGCGCTGATGACCGAGCAGTCGATCGGGGCCCTGTTCATGGCGGCGCTGATCCCGGGCTTGCTCGGCACCCTCCTCTACATGGCCTCGATCGCCGTGCAGGTGCGGCTGCGGCCGGATCTCGGGCCGGCCGGCGAGCGTATGGGATGGCGCGCGCGCCTCGCTGTCCTGCGCGACGTTTGGGGCGTCGCCCTGCTGTTCGCCGTCGTCATCGGCGGTATCTACCTGGGCTGGTTCTCGCCGACCGAGGCGGCCGCCATCGGCGCGTTCGGCGCCTTTCTGTTCGCTCTGCTGCGCGGCAGTCTCGACCGGGACGTGCTTGTCCGTTGCCTGCTGGAGACCGCGGGCACCACGGGCATGATCTTCCTGATCCTGATCGGCGCCGGCCTGTTCAACTATTTCATCGAGACCAGCGGCCTGCCGCACGCGCTTACGGCCTGGTTCGAAGGCGCGGCGATCGGGCGCTACGGCGTGCTGCTGCTGATCATGCTGTTCTATCTCGGGCTCGGCTGCCTGATGGACAGCCTGTCGATGATCCTGCTGACGACGCCGTTCGTCTTTCCCGTCGTCGTCGATCTGGGGTTCGAGCCGGTGTGGTTCGGGGTGCTGCTGGTCACGGTCGTCGAGCTGGGCCTGATCACCCCGCCGGTGGGCCTCAACCTGTTCGTCATCCAGGGCGTCGACCGGCAGTTGCAACTGCCGGTCATCGTCCGCGGCGTTCTGCCGTTCATCGCCGCCGATATCGTTCGTCTGGCGATCCTGGTCCTGTTCCCGCCTCTGGCCCTGTGGCTGCCGTCACTGCTGTACTGAGGATGACACGCGGGAATCGAGCCGTGCCGGCTCGGCGGTCGGTTGGAGATCGGCCGCTGCCTTGACCGGGACACGCCTGACCGGCGGCAGATAGAGCAGGACCGCCGCACCGACATAGACCGACGAGAAGGTGCCGGTGACGATGCCCCAGGTCAGTGCCAAGCTGAAACCGAACAGGGTGCGACCGCCCAGGAACAGGAGGGCGAGGCAGGCGAGCAGGGTGGTGAGGCTGGTGTTCACCGTCCGTGTCAGGGTGGCGTTTATGCTTCGGTTGATAATTGTCTTCAGGTCGGCGCTCTTGTCCTTGCGCAGGGTTTCGCGAATGCGGTCGAAGACGATCACCGTGTCGTTCACCGAATAGCCGGCAAGGGTGAGAAGAGCTGCGACGGTGGTGGTGTTGAACTCGATCTGGAACAGCGAGAACAGGCCGACGGTGACGAAGACGTCGTGTAGCGTGGCGATCAGGGCAGTTACGCCGAACTGCCATTCGAAGCGGAAGGCGACATAGAGGCCGATGCCGAGCACTGCCAGCACCGTCCCGATGATGCCCTTCCTGAGCAGCTCCGCGCCGATCGTCGGCCCCACAAGCTCGACGCTGCGATAGTCGTAGGTATCGCCGAGGGTGCCGCGGATGGTGTCGACCGCGGATTTGGCTGCCGCGTCGCCGCCTTCAGGTAGCTGAGCGCGGATCAGCACGTCGGTCGGCCGCTCCATGCCTTGAAGGGTGACCTCGCCGACCCCGGCCGCATCCAGGGTGGCGCGCATCGCGCCGAGATCGACCGGTTCCGGTGCGCGTACCTCGATAAGGATGCCGCCCAGGAAGTCGATGCCGAGGTTGAGGCCCCTTCCCGAAAGGGAGCCGACGGATATCAGGATCAGCGCTATGGAGATGATGAAGCCAAGCCGGCGAAAGCCGACGAAGTCGATCCGGGTTCCATCCGGAATCAGTCTAAGCATACGCATTCGCAGTACCCCGTGCGGGCGCGGAGGCGCCCGAGACAGTTATCGGTCGTCTGTCCGGTGAGTGGCGATTGCCACCCCGGCATGGCCTTGGGACGCGGTGTCTCAGGCCGCAGGGGCCTCAGACGTCCGTCTGCTCCAAGGCCGGATCAGGCGAGATGCGGAGATGCGCGTGCGGGAAGGCTGCCATCGGCCCGGTCGACACGCGGGCGTGGCGGAAGCGTCTGATCGCTCAGGCGGTCGAGCGACAGGTCGATCCAAGGAACGGAAAGGGTGGTGAGGCGCGGGGCGTGCTGCCGGGCGCCATCCGGAGTCTGCGGCGGATCGCCTTCGACGAGGGATGGGAGCAACCGCGGTGCCGAGACGATCCCCGGCATCGTGGTTGGAGATGCCGGAGTGGTCGCAAAGGCTTCGCCTTTCACGGCCGAAACCGGTGCTGCTGCACCCGGCGGGATGGCTTGCGCCGCGCCCAGCGTCGGAATGGAGACAATGAGGACCAGCGCGAGAAGATCGCGCATCAGATGCCTCATGTATCGCCAAGCCGTCATGCCGGACTCTCCACAGCGGGGCGCCCGGCTCTCAGCCGTTCGACGCCGAGATTAGGTAGAGAACCGGCAAAGGCGCCGCAAGTCTTCCTTTCGCAAGAAGTCTGGTCACGTTCAGGAGACGCTTCGGTTTTCGGAAGGCACGCGGGCCGGATCCGGCTTCCAAGCCGGCCATACCGTTGACGATCTCCGCGCACCATTTACTACACCGGTCGTCATCGTGGCCGCTCGATTCGAGTGGCGGATGATCGGCGGTCGTCTCAGGAGAAATTACGCATGCTGATCGTCGAACTGGTCGTCGGCTTGGCTCTGTTGCTGGGCGGCGGTGAGGCGTTGGTGCGAGGAAGTGTGGCGGTGGCCGGTCGATTCGGCGTTTCACCGCTGGTGATCGGACTCACTCTGGTCGGTTTCGGGACATCGACGCCCGAGTTGGTGGCGAGCCTTCAAGCGGCGCTTCTGGGTTCGCCCGGTATCGCGATCGGTAATGTGATCGGCAGCAACATTGCGAATATCCTGCTGATCCTTGGTCTTTCCGCTGTGATCCTGCCGCTCGCGATCGGCCGCGAGGCGTTTCGACGCGACGGGGTCGTTTTGATCGTCGCGGCGGGCCTACTGTTGGCGGCGGTGCTGACGGGCGAGCTGTCGCGATGGGCGGGCGCGGTCTTCGTTCTGCTGCTCCTCGCCTACACCCTCTATGCGTTCTGGAGCGAGCGGGCAGCGCGAAGCGACGCAGCATCGGCCGCGGCCGAGGTTCATATCGCCGGTGTGGATGTCGTCGCGCCCGCGAAGACATTATCCCTCGCCGTCGCCCTGGGCCTCACGGGCGGTGGGATCGCTGCCGTGCTGGTCGGGGCGGATCTCCTGGTCCAGAGTGCGATCGAGGTCGCCCGTATGCTGAATCTCTCCGAAGCCGTCGTCGGTCTGACGCTGGTCGCCGTAGGGACGTCGCTACCCGAGCTCGCCACATCGATCATGGCCGTGGCGCGCCGGCAGAGCGACGTCGCATTCGGCAATATCGTCGGCAGCAACATCTTCAACGTCCTCGGGATCGCCGGCGTGACGGCATTGGTCAAACCGATACCCGTGCCGCAAGAGATCGTGCGCTTCGATATCTGGGTGATGTTGGCGGCTTCGGCCTTGTTGATCCTGTTCGCGGTCACAGGATGGCGGATCGATCGGCGGGAAGGTGCGTTTTTCCTTCTCGCCTATGTCGCCTACTTAGGTGTTCAGGTAGCGGCATGAGCAGGCAAACGGGCAGGTCGTGGTTTCGTGAAGTCAGGCCCGTCGTCGGTCTGGCGTTCGCGGTCATCGGGGCGGTCGCCGCGTCGCAGCTTCGTCACGGTTTCATCGAGCCGCAGGCGGTGACAGCCCTGTGCGAAGACTCCACCCCTCTCTGGTGGTGTCCGCTTCGCATCGATCTGATCGTTTTTCTGCAATGGGGCGGACCGGGTCTTCTGACGATGGCATTGGCCGCCGTGGCGATCGGGTGCCGATCGATCGGCTGGCGGACGACCGTGCCGGCCCTGGCCGGGATGGCGATCGGTGGCGCCGGTCTCGAGCTCTACAACGCCACACTTTCAGCCATCGGCCTCGTGCTGTGCACGTTGCTGCTTGCGGGTGGACGACGACAGACGGACATGGGTGAGACGGACAAGTTCACCCCAGAGCCCGGGCAGCCAGGGAGCTGCGAGAGCAAAACAGCAGGCAGCCCATAGCCACGCTTCCCGGTTGCCGGGATGGTCGATCCCGCCGAGGCCGGCAACGATCAGCAGCCCGGCGATCCAGGCTTCCTCCGCGCCGGTCCTTTCCTGGCTGCCCTTCGCGTCGAAAAGCCACCAGCGGATGACGAACGCTGCGGCGGGCAGACAGAATGCCAGCGACAGGAAGTCGCGGTGACGGCCGTCGGTTGCCAGCAGCAGCGCGACGATGGCGGCCGGCAGCAACACGGCCCACTGCGCGAGGCCGAGGACATCCGTCGCCGTCGCCGTTTTCGCTCGCCGCAGCCGTCGCATCACAGGACCGATCGCGGCTGGACGGTGCGTCCAGCGTGTTCCGGGTTCTGCGACACCAAGCAGATAGACGAGGTACGCGCCTCCGAGAACGCCGCAGACGATGAGATAGGCCGCCCACAGAGCGCCGGTCCAACCGATGGCCAGCGCCGTGGCCTGTACGGCGAGCTGCCAGATCACGATACCTGCCGCGGCTGCCGCAAGACTGGTCGACAGCGCCTTGCGGAAGGTGAGCCGCTTTCCTGCGGCGGTTGCCCAAGCCAGGGACGCAACCGAAAGGACGGCAGTGAACAATGCGGCGAGCGGCCATGACGGCCACTCGCTGACGGGGCCGGTGAGGGGAAATTTGAGATGCCGGTCGGCGTCCAGAATGCCCCAGTAGCCGCCGACCGTGCCCTCCGGCACACGTTTCCACGGCTGGTCGATCGCTTCGATGATGTTGTAGCGGACGCCGTGACTTTCGGCGTTTGCGGCGAAGGTACGAAGGAAGCGCGCTTCGTTGACCAGGCTGGGTTTCGCGACCGCCCGTGTTCGTCCCGCGCTCGGCCAGCCGATTTCGCCGATCTGGATTTCCTTGCCTGGAAAATCGGCATGAATCCTGTCGAGGATCGCTTGGACATGGTCCTGCACCACGTCGATATGGACCGGATAAGGATCGTCCCAATGGGGGAGGATGTGGACCGTCAGGTAGTCGACGGCGTCCGCGACCACCCGGTTGTTCCGCCAGAAATGGGAAATCTCGGCATAGGTAACGGGGTGGTCGGTTCGGGCGGCGACGGTGCGGATGAGGTCGGCCAGCTTTTCGCCGCTCATTTCCCGGCGCAGCAGGACTTCGTTCCCGACGATGACGGCGCGCACCGTCTCCGGATACTGCTCCGTCAGAGAAAGCGCCCGTTCGATCTCTCTCCGGTTCTGATCCGGGTCGGCGCTGATCCAGGCGCCGAGCAACACCTGCATGCCCGCCGCGGCGGCGGCGGGTACGACATCGCCCTGCCGGCCGATGGCCGAATAGATCCGGACGCAGTCGGTGTACCGCGAAAGGGTTACGAGGTCCCGCTCGATCAGGCCCTCCGGGACGACAAAGCCATCCTCGTTCGCGGTGAGCGGCGATCCCGCATCGGACGTGGGGGCATAGGACAGGCACTCGAACCGGCCGTTGGGAACGTCCGGAAGCGCGATCGGGCGTCCGAGCCATGCCCATGCGGCGACGGATAACGCGACGGCGACCAGGGCGGCGGGGATCGTGTGGCGCAATGCTGGGTTCATGGCGACGGGGAACTTCCTCGGAAGGCGGTTCGTGCATCCGCCGTAACAACAAGCGTGTTCAAGAAAGGGTCCCCAATCAAATCACCAGGACACATGACGGATACCGAGAATTCAGCATATCCGCCTTGTAGGCAGCGGGCTGCGCGCATAATTAACTACCGTTCCCAGCGGTTCCCTCCTATGGATCCCGACCTTTCGATGTATCGCTTCAGATCGTGTGCCGTCCGGCTCATGGCCGGGGTCCTGCTTGTCGCTTTGGCGCAGCCCGCATGGGCTCGTGAAGCGGGTAACGGTCGGGTTCAGGAAGCCCAGGCGGACGTCGAGAAATCGTCGGAACCGCCCCAGGAGCCCGCTGCCGCCGATCAACCGCCTCTCGCGCCCGATACATCTGCGGTTCAGGAACCTGCCGCCGTACCCCTTGCCGATCCTCACGACGTGGGGTGCGGATGGCTCGGTCGGCGTGTCGTGACGGTTCTGTTGCGCGACGACCTGATTGCCGCGCAAGGGTTCATGGACATCTACACCCGCTTCGACTGTCCGGTTCCGCATCTGGGACTGGCATTCGGATGCAGCGTTCCAGCGGCTGGGTTGGAATCCGCCGAAGCGATGGAGAACCGTGTCGCCGCGTGCTGGAGCGACCCGACGGGCGCTGCAGCGGAGGAACCGCCTCGTCCCCAACCGGCTTCGCCGCCGGCCGAAGCAACGCCGGCACCTGCCGAACAGTCCTGATCTCCCGCGGTCGGCGAAGTCCGCCGACCGCGGGAGATCGAACGATTGGCGGTTCGAGTCGACCGGAGGTCGTTCACAAGCGTTAGGGATGAGTTGGCGGCCGAGCCGCACCGATGAAGGTTCCACCGATGTACAAGATGATTGCCGCGGTCGTCGCGGCGCTGGTCGCCACAGCGGCATGGTACGGTCTGGAACGCACGGTCAATCCGCCTGCGATCCAGCACGGCATCCGTTCACTGTCCTACAGCATCGAGAACGCCGAGAATATCGTACCGAAATCGGACCAGGCGGCCGGGAAGCTGCAACGGATCACGCGCGATCTTTCCACTCTGTCCGAGCGGACGGATGCCATCAGGCTCTATGCGGCTGGGGGGCTGTACCAGCAGGTGCCTGCAATCGCCCGGCGCTACGGAATGTCGGTCACCGTCGGTGCCTGGGTCGGTCCCGACCATGACCTCGACAAGCGTGAGATCGAGGCGGCGATCAGGGCCGCGAATACCAACCCGAACGTCCGCGCGATCGTCGTCGGCAACGAGACGATCCTCAGAAAGGACAAGACGGTCGGTGAACTCATCGCCCTTCTGCGCCAGGTGCGGGCACGAGTGCGCGTACCGGTGACCACGGGGGAGACCTGGGACATCTGGCTCAAATATCCCGAGCTCGCGACCGAGGTCGACTATATCGCCGCACACGTTCTGCCGTACTGGGAAGGCATCCCGGACGGCAAGGCCGCCCAATACGCGCTGGATCGCTATGAGGACCTGCGCAAGGCCTTCCCCGGCAAAAAGATCGTCATCGCCGAGTTCGGCTGGCCCAGCCAGGGCTACAACAACCGTGCCGCCGACACCGGCAGTACGATCCAGGCGAGCGTCATCCGCGCCTTCCTGCGTGAAGCCCAGCACCGCGGTATCGAGTACAACATCATCGAGGCCTTCGATCAGCCCTGGAAGGGAAAGGAAGGCAGCGTCGGCCCCTACTGGGGCATCTACGACGCCGACGGGCGGCCCAAGTTCTCTTTCCAGGGAACGGTCGAAGAGCGCTACTACTGGCCGCGTACCGCGCTTGCCGTCACTCTCGGCTTTCTCGTTTCGCTGGGCGGCCTGTCGCTGCTTCGGCGGGGACCGACCTTCCTCCAGGCCCTCGCGCTCTCGGCGGCGTCGCAGGCGCTGATGGCCGGTGTGGCGATGGCCGCTCTCTACCCGTTCGAAAATTACCTGGACGTCGGTTCGGCCATCGCCTGGACGCTGGGCTTCCTGCTCATGATCCCGCTGACGGTGATGACGCTGGTGAAAATTCACGAGCTTGCCGACGTTACGCTGGGGCGGGAGCCCCTGCGCCTGATCCGCGGTCCGATCAAGCCGCGGCCCGGCTGGGACGTGCCCAAGGTGTCGATCCACATTCCCGCCTATCGGGAAGATCCGGACATGTTGATCGAGACGCTGGACAGCGTTGCGGCGCTGGACTACCCGGACTTCGAGGTGCTGGTGATCGTCAACAACACGCCCGAGGAGGCGTACTGGCGGCCGATCGCCGACCATTGCGAGCGCCTCGGCGAGCGCTTCAAATTCGTTTACCTGCCGAAAGTCGATGGCTTCAAGGCCGGGGCATTGAACGCCGCCTTGCCGCAGATGGCCCCTGATGCCGGGGTGATCGCCATTCTGGATGCCGACTATGTCGTCGAAAGGGATTGGCTGAAAGATCTGGTTCCTGCTTTCGCCGATCCTGCGATCGCGCTGGTGCAGGCGCCCCAGGATCATCGCGACGCCGAGGAATCTCCGTTCAAGTCGGTGATGAACAGCGAATACGCGGGCTTCTTCGACATCGGCATGGTTCAGCGGAACGAGGACAACGCCATCGTCGCGCACGGCACGATGCTGCTGATCCGCCGCGCTGCCTTCGATGCGGTGGGTGGCTGGACCACCGATACGATCACCGAGGACACCGAACTGGGCCTGCGTCTGCTGCGCGCGGGCTATGAAGCGCTCTACACTAACCGCCGCTATGGGCGCGGGATGTTGCCGGACAGCTTCCGGGCCTTCCGGTCCCAGCGTGACAGGTGGGCCTATGGCGCCGTCCAGATCATGCGGAAGCACTGGCGGGCGATGCTCCCCGGCAACCCGTCGCTGTCTGCCGGTCAGAAGTTCCAGTTCGCTGCCGGATGGAGCTTCTGGCTGTCCGACTCGTTCGGCGTGCTGGCAGCGGTGCTGAACCTGATCTGGGTGCCGATGATCCTGTTCGTCGGCGTGCTGATCCCGACCCTGCCTTTCACCATCCCTATCCTGGCGATGTTCGCCGTGAACTTGCTGCACTGCGCGATGCTCTACGGCCTTCGGGTGCGAATCCCGACCGTGCAGATCCTGGGGGCCGGCCTCACGGCGATGAGCCTTCAGATGACGGTGGCGCGCGCTGTGGCGAAGGGGCTCTACCGGGACAATCTCCCGTTCCTCCGCACCGACAAGGGCGGATCGTCGAAGAAGGAGCGCAAGCGGAGACAGAGAACGGCGCGTGAAGAAGCGATCCTCGGCGTCGGTCTGGCGGGGAGCGCCGTGGCTCTCTACCTGACCAACGAGACGGCGATGACCGAGATCAATATCTTCGCCGCCACGCTCGCGGTGCAGAGCATCCCGTTCCTCGCAGCGGTTGCGCTGCTGGTTCTTGAAGCTCTATCCAACGGCTATGGATGGCGCATTGCCCCGGCCGTCTTCAGGCCGAAGCGGGCCATGCTGATCGGCGAGCGGGGTTCGGCGGCGGCATAGCCGCCGGGCCCTTCCTGCTTCATTTCGGCTATCGTGCGATAAAGCCGGGGCTTCCCTCATTCCGAGAGGTTGATTTTCGCGTGCCGACCGTTGACGCGGCCCTATATGTCGAGGCTTGAGTCGGGAACACGACCGAGACTCCAAAAGGGCAGCGTATGAAGGACAACGGCAGCGACGACACCGAAAAGCCACTCCGCAGAAAGAAGCTGACCGTCCGGCAGGCCAAGCTCGCCGACGTTCCGGCGATTGCGGCATTGAGCCGGCGGATCTATGGCCCCGGCCCCTGGCACACCCAGCGGATGGTGCGAAGCCAGATCAACAACTTCGCCCAGGGCCAGTTCGTCGCCGAGTACGAAGGCGAGGTGGTCGGCCACTGCGCGACCTTCATGATCGGTGGCGATGTCGCACTGAAGGACCACGACTGGCATGCGATCACGGCGGATGGCCTCGCGTCCCGCCACGATCCCAGGGGCGACTATCTGTACGGCATGGAGGTCAGCGTCGATCCGCGCTACCGCCGCTTGAGGATCGGCCGTCGCCTCTATGAAGCGCGCAGGCGGTTGTGCGAGCGGCTGGGGCTGCGCGGCATCGTGTTCGGCGGGCGGATGCCCGGCTATGCGCGACGAAGGAAGGCTTATCCCGACCCGGAGGACTATATAAGGGCAGTCGTCGACCGGAAGGTGCGGGATTCGGCGATCGGCTTCCACGTCTCCAATGGATTCGAGCCGATCGGCGTTCTCAAGGAATACGACCCCGACGATCATGAATCCCTCGGCTACGCCACGCATATGCTGTGGCGGAATCCCCTGTTCGTCGAGGAGGAAGGGCCCCGCGGCGTCGAAGATGCCCTGGCGGGAACGGACTCGGTCCGGGTGGCTACCGTGCAGCTTCAGATGCGCGGGCTGAGCGATTCGGCGGAGTTCGAGCGGCAGATCGAATATTTCGTCGATGTCGCGGCCGACTATCGGTCGGACTTCGTCGTCTTCCCGGAGCTGTTGACCCTGCAGCTTCTCTCGATCGAGACCAAGCCACTGCCGCCGATGGAGGGCGTCGCCCGTATCGCCGGGTACACCGACTGGTTCGTCTCGTTCATGAGCGCCCTGGCGATGCGTTACAACATCAACATCATCGGCGGTTCGCACCCGACGCTGGACGATGACGGCGAGATCAAGAACACGGGCTATGTGTTCCTCCGCGACGGCGCCGTCCATCGGCAGGAGAAAGTCCACCCCACCCCGGACGAGGCCTATTGGTGGAACATCAAGGGCGGTGACCGCGTCGATGTGATCAACACCGACTGCGGGCCGATCGGGGTGTTGATCTGCTACGACTCCGAGTTCCCTGAGCTCGCCCGCCACCTCGTCGACCAGGGGGCGACGATCCTGTTCGTCCCGTTCTGCACCGACGAGCGGCGGGGTTATCTCAGGGTCCGCTACTGCTGCCAGGCGCGGGCGGTGGAGAATCAGTGCTATGTCGTGATGTCCGGCGTCGTGGGCAATCTGCCGAACGTCGAGAACATGGACGTCCACTACGCCGAAAGCTGCATCCTGACGCCGTCCGACGTGGCGTTCGCCCGCGACGGCGTGGCGGCGGACACGGCGCCCAACACCGAGATGATCGCCTTCGCCGAGCTCCGCCTTTCCGACCTCCGCGTCGCCCGGTCGATCGGGACCGTCCGCAATCTCAAGGACCGGCGCTTCGATCTCTATCGTGTGGTGTGGAATATGCGGAAGTCGTAGGGACGCGGCTCCGTTCGAGTTGAAGGTCGGTTCAAGCAGCGGAAAGGCGGGTGGTATCGGCTTGTCCCGTACGCGACATTCTGATAACCGAACCGCCTGTCCGCTCCGTCCTTCGGGAACTCACTCCATGCCGAGAGCTTGCGTCGTCGTTCCGACGAAGAACGAAGCAGCATCCATTGCGTCCGTGGTCGAAGAGGTCCGCAAGGGCTTCGTCGGGAGCCGGTATGACGACGTCGTCGTGCTCGTCGTCGACGATTCGACCGACATGACCCGCCAGCGCGCCTTGGAAGCCGGTGCCTTTGTCGTGCGTGGAGATGGCGACGGCCTTGGTGCGGCCATGTTCAAGGGCTTGCGCGCGGCTCTGCTCCAGGACCCAGATGTGATCATGGCGGTCGACGGCGACGGTCAGGCGGATGCAGCGACCGAGATCCCGCGCTTTCTCGAACCGATCGACAAGGACGAAGCCGACTTCGTGCTGGGCTCCCGGTTCATGGAAGAAGGGCTGGTCGACTATCACTACAAGTCCGTAAACCGCTTCGGCACTCGCGTGCTCTCCGGCATGCTGCGCGCTCAGACCGGGCTCGATCTGACCGACAGCCATGGCGGCATCAGGGCGATGCGTCCGGCAGTGGCGGCGAGCCTGGAGATGCTCGGAACCCACACCTATGTGCAGGAGACGATTCTCGACGCGGCCGAGAAAGGCTTCCGCATCGTCGAGATCCCCAGCGCATGGCGGAAGCGGGAGCACGGCAAGTCGCGGGTCGTCGGCTCGATCCCCAAATACGTCTTTTATACCCTGCCGATTCTGCTGCTCAGATCCGGCCAGCACATTCGCTACCTCTATAGCGCCGGGATCATCTCGGTCATCCTGGCGGTGTTGATCTTCATCGCCATCTTCGTCGAGGAGGGCTTCACCCTCGCTCTCGGCCACCGGACACCGGCGATCATACTGATCGCCCTTCTGGTCTCGACCGGATTGCAGCTCTTCTTCTTCGGTTTCGTCCTTCAGCTTCTCAAGCAGATCAAGAAGATCGTCGACCGGGAGTCGTCCTCCTGGTTGAAGATCGACGTCCCCGTCACCCCCGCCAAGGGAGATCAATCGGCTCGTGATTAACGTCGCCGTCATCGGATTCGGCAAACTCGGCCTCCTGCATGCCGGGACGGTCAGCGGTCTCGCCGGCAGCCGCTTGGCTGTGGCCGTCGACAGCAACAAGACGCTCCTCAATGCGCTCAAAGCCAAGATGGAAGGGACGCGCATCTACACGCGCCACGAGCCGCTGCTGAAGGACGGCGGTATCGACGCGGCGTTCATCGCGACGCCGACCGGGACCCATGTCGATATCGCTCTGGATTGCGTGGAGCAGGGCATCCCGATCTTCATCGAAAAACCGCTGGCACTTTCGGGCGAGCAGGCCCGGCCCCTCGTGGAGGCGCTGGAAAAACGCCCGGTCGCCAATATGGTCGGTTATATGGGCCGCTATCTGGACACCTTCGCCAAGGCGAAGGTGATCGTCGACAGCGGCGTCCTCGGGCCGCTCGAAATGCTGCGTTGCTCGATGTATATCGGCCAGCTTTTCAAGGCCGGAAAGGGTTGGCGGTACGACAAGGGCGTGTCCGGCGGCGGTGTTCTGATCACCCAGAACTCCCACGTCATCGACAAGCTGGTGTGGATGTTCGGAGACGTCGACTGGGTCAGCGGCCAGACGAATTCGCTCTACTCGACCGAGGTCGAAGACCACGCCCATGTCTTCTTCGCTTTCCGGAATGGCCTCCGCGGTTTCATGGACGCATCGTGGTCGGAGCGACACTACAGGACCCCGACCATCGCGATCCATGTCCAAGGGCGAAATGGCACCCTCGACGTCGACGACGACAGCGTGCGTCTTTTCCTCGACGCCAAGTCCGATGCCTATGCCGAAGGCTGGAGCGAGTGGCGCAAGCCCGATCTCTACCGCAGCGTTCCGTTCGACATCGGCGGCCCGCAATACACGCTCCAGGCGGAAGAGTTCCTGACGGCCGTCCGGGGCGGCCCTAATCCGGCGAGCGACGTCCGATCCGCCTATGCCGTCCAGTGCGTCATCGATGCCGCCTATATGTCGGCGGAACGTAACGGGGCGTCGATCCGCATCGCCGAGGTGATGGCATGACGACCTCTCCGCTCGTGCCGCTGGTCATGGGGCACAACGCTTTTTTCGGCGTGGATCATCTGTCGGCCCAGCGTGGCGCGGCTCGGGCGGCGAGCTTCGCCGATCCGATCCGCATCCTCGACGTCATCCGCGACGGTCGGGCACTCGGCGCCCAGGGCATGATGATGTCGACCCACGACCGGGCGGCCGGCCTGTGCGATCTTATTCGCAGCGATGCGGCGCTCAGCGCCGATCTCAAGGTCTATCCGCTGCTGCCCTATGCCCAGAAGTACGTGACGCGGGCGAACGAGGTGGGAATGGTCAACGTCGTCCTCGACTCGCTCAAAGGCACCAGTTTCTCCGACAAGATGTCGCTGTTCCTGCAGGGAAGCCGCGGCGTTCTGGCTCGCGACGTGAACAGCGTGTTGGGTGCCTTGATCCGCCTGGAGCTGAAGCCGTTCCGCGGCCTTCAGATGCCTGCGGTGTTCCTTCACGACGCCTTCACCGACCTCGCGTTGGGCCTCGGCCTCAAGGACATCTTCGAGTTCTACATGAGTGAGCTCGACAGGGCGCACGGTGCCGTCGGCGCCTTCGCCACCAAGAACCTGCCGATGCTGCTCGAACGCTTCGATGCATGGGGCCTGCCGACGCCGACGGTGATGACGCACTTCAACAAGATCGGCTTCCATATGAACCCGTCGCGCGAGGATTGTGAGGCCGCCGCCGCAAAGTATCCCGCCCACATCATGGCGATGGGCACGCTCGCTTCAGGTTTTCTCAGGCCTGAGGAAGCCTACGGCTATCTGGGTGGGGTCAAAGGCATCGAGTCCGTCGTGGTCGGCGTCTCGTCCCGCGCCCACGCGGAGCAGACCTTCGCCGCGATTCGAACGCATATGCCGGTGATGACCGGTAATACGGTGGGCGCCGTCTAAGCGTGGATTGTGAGCGTTATCGTCGCTAGCCGCAAAGCCGGCCTTAGCGTGTGCTCACTTCAGCTGAAATCTCCTCTCTCGAAAGGGTAGATACCGCCCGATATCCTTCTGACGTGTTCCTGGAAAATCTTGTTCGATCCGCCGAGCGTCATGTTCAGGAAATGCTCGAATTCCGTGCGGGTCGTGAAGATCTTCTGTCTGTCGAATATCTTGGTCCTCAGAAAATGAAGGAAGACGACATTCTCCAGTTCCTGTGGATGTTGCTGGTCGGCTTTCGGGTCGTTGGGAAAGTTGAAGCGGATCGGTAAGGGCCGTGTCGGGATTCCCAGGTCGGTGCATGTCAGGGGTAATGAGACCTGAGGGGCCAGCCAACTGCCGAAGATCTCGGCAAGTGACGGACGTATCTGTAGGTCGCGTTCGATAAAGTCTTTCAAGAGCCTCGGCGGTCCCGCCACCATGCCATAGTTCACATAGAAGGGCGCCTGGGGTGGGGCATCCTTGCCCTCCAGGTTATATCGGTAAGGTCGCTTCATCTCCCTGCCCAGTATGCTTCGGGCAAGGTCGGGCCAGTCGGTGTCGGGGTCTCGCTCGCTTCGGCCGGGCCAGCGGTAGTGATAGTGGGCAATGACGCCGGCCAAGGCCGGCTCGGCCATAAGCTCCCGACAAAGATCATCGATCGGTCGAAGAATTGTGACGTCGGCGTCGCACATGATGGCGATGTCCGCATCATCTCGGATCAGCTCGAAGCGGCGATCGCCTTGCGCCGCATAGCCGTGTTCGGCGAACGCCTCCACAGACGCCCAGCTGACGTCGATATTGGCGAAGTACGGGGCCCAGACGTCTGGAAGGGGGGAGATTTCGTCGTCGCCGAAGACGGCTACCAGCCGGGCCTCGCGACAGGCGCCGCCCAGGGCATTGAGACAAAGCCGGAAAAAGGCGATCTGGGAAAAAAAAGCGTCGTTGGGGCTTCCGCAGATCAGGAAATCAAGCTTCATCATGTTTCCGTTTCGGGGCATCAACGTCATGATCCCCATGAAGGGCATGCGTTTCCGAGCGAGCCTGTCGTTCGCTACAAGAAACGCCGCACTGCATAAAGTTATGTTTGTTATGTTCATGCCACAAGCAACCGATACGCAAGGGCAGTCTGGATGACGCAACTTCGAGGAAGGCGTTTGAGGGACGGCGATGCGCGCGGAATATGAATAAGAAATCAATTCTCGATCTGGCGATTTTCGGTGGTTCTCCCCTTTTCTTGAGTCCGGTCCATGCCAATCGCCCGAATGTTGGTGATGTCGATCATTTCTTCACGTCGGCGACATCCATTTTCAAGAACAGAATATTGACCAACAACGGGCCGCTAGCTCGTGAGTTGGAGGAGAAGTTGTGCCGTTATCTGCGGGTGAGAAACTGCATTCTGACGGCCAATGGTACGTCGGGTTTATCTATGCTGATAAAGGCACTTGACCTTAAGGGTGAGGTGATCATTCCCTCATTCACATTCATTTCCACGGCCCATGCACTCATGTGGAGTGGGATCCGTCCGGTCTTTTGTGATGTCGATCCTGTTACCTGGAGTCTGGATGCCGGCGCGAGCATTTCTTTAATTTCGGAGCACACCACCGCCATCATTGGAACGCATATCTGGGGTCGAGCCTGCGACGTCGCTCGGCTTGAAAATCTCTGCGCAGAGCGCGGAATTCACCTCCTGTTCGACGCAGCGCATGCATTCGGCTGCACATATCGCGGGGAGCCGATTGGGCGGTTCGGAACCGCGGAAGTGTTCAGCTTTCATGCGACGAAGGTGTTTCATACGTTCGAAGGGGGCGCCGTCACCACCGACGACGATGCGCTTGCCGAACGACTGCGCAAGCTGCGGAACTTCGGTTTCGGCGATTACGACCGTGTGGACATGCTCGGCACCAACGCCAAGATGTCAGAGATCCATGCTGCGATGGGCCTCGCCAATCTCGCCTCGATCGAAACGACGATAGACCGATGCCGGTCGGTCTGGGAGGAGTATCGGACCGCGCTGAATGGCGTGCGAGGTCTCACCGTGTACGCGCGCTCTGATTCCGAAAAATCCAACTACCACTATGTCGTTGCCGAAATTTCTCAGGCCGAATTTGGTCTGAGCAGAGACCAGCTCGTCGACGTTCTCCATTCCGAAAACATATATGCACGCCGTTATTTCTATCCAGGATGCCATCGGGCCGAGCCTTACCGGTCGCTGTTTCCGGGTGCGGAAGCGGGATTGCCACAGACGCGTGAAATCGGAGAGCGAGTCATCGTTTTTCCCGGCGGCGCGAGTATGGAAGCGTATGACGCGGCGGAAATCTGCGCTCTGATCCGTTTCGTTGCCGACAAAGCCGAGGAGGTCGCATCGTCGCTCGCAGTCAAGGACGGTCATGGTTGAGCAGGCGCGTATGACGCGCTACTGCGAACAGTATTACTCGGAGAGACCGCGGGCGGTCGGCGGCACCAGTTATCTCGCCCAAGTTGGCCATACGGTTCTGGGAAAGCCGATCGACGACGGTCAACGCGATAGCTTGGTCGATCAGATCCGCGATCTCCTCGACCTCGACCCGAATGATCACCTGCTGGACCTATGCTGCGGCAATGGTCTGTTTACTTGCCGTCTGGGCCTTACATGCGAGGACGTCGTCGGCATCGATGTTTCGTCAAGCCTGTTGGAGATCGCCAGAGCCGCGCATTCCCGAGAGAATATCTCCTACTATAAGGGCGATATTCTGGATCTCGATCTGGCTTCTTTGGGCGTGAAGTCGGCTGGTGGGTTCAACAAGATCCTGATGTATGCGGCTCTCCAGCACTTCAACTTGGACCGCTTTGAAGACATTCTTCGGTTCATGACGGGCGTTGCCGCCCCAGGGTTCGTGATTCTTATCGGATTCGTTCCCGATCGGGACAAGAAGTGGCGGTTCTACAATTCGCCGCGCCGCAAGATCGCCCATGTCTTGCGTGCTCTGAGCGGCCACGAGCTGTTCGGGACCTGGTGGCGGAAGGAATACATTCAGGGGATCTGCGGCCGGCTCGACCTCGAATGTTCGTTCCATGAATTGCCCGAAGGGCTTCACGCCTCGACCTACCGGTTCCACATTCGGATCACCCGACAGGATCAATGAGAGTTGGCCAGCCGAATTCGATGATGGTTTCTGATTTGGGCGCGGGTGGCATCATAGGCGGTGTCTTTGCTCTCGAAGCTCAGCCCCCGGGGTCTCCGCGCCAGTCGGTCTTGTCGGCCTGGACCGACGGAGCTGCGGCGATAGCGCTGTTTCATAATGCACGGAGCGCGGTTCGCCACGCTGTGAGGGACTTCGGCAGGCGCCGGTTCTGGCTTCCCGCCTATGTCTGTCCCGAGCTCGCCTGCTCGGTGCAAGGTCTGGATGCCGAAATTCACTACTACCCGGTCGGTGGAACGCTGGAACCCGACACCGGCTTTCTGGCCGACGAACTAGAGGGTGGCGATGTGGTTCTCGGCATCAACTATTTCGGCCGATCTGCCGTCGAGTCGTGGCGCGATCTAATTGACGAGATCGAAGGAGTCCTGTGGATAGAAGACTGTGCTCAGGCATTGAGTACGGGGGGTGAGCACTACGGAGATATCAGGATCTACAGTGCCAGAAAGCTCATGGGGGCACCGGACGGGGGTGTGCTCGTTGACGTCCATGGAAAGCTGACTCCTCCCGACCTCGTACCGCTTCTGCAGGACGACTTCGTCGAGCCGTATCGGTTGCGCAGGGCGGATGCCGAGGGCCGAATGCGGCCTCAATGGTTTCAGGCATTCCGGGCCGCGGAGTTGGGCATGGTCGCCGGAAATGAGGCGATGTCAGCCATGTCCGAGGCGATCCTGAATGCAGCCGATATCGGGCCGATGATCGACCGGCGATCGGAAAATTACAGCTATCTCCACAATGAACTCGGTGAAGTGGCGTTGTTCCGGGATTCTCCGCGAGGATGGGCGCCGCTCGGCTTTCCCATGGTGTCTTCGCGCTGCGATGCCCTCTGTGCCTTCTTGGCGGACCGGCTGATTTTTGCGCCTCGGCATTGGCCTGCACTGCCATGTCCGGGCGACCGCTTCCCGACAGAACATCGACTCTCGACTGCGTTGGTCACGTTGCCGTGCGACCAACGCTACGGCTTGGCAGACATGGAAAGGGTGGTCGCAGCGGTTAAGGCGTTCGCGCCTTGACGCATCCTTATGCCTCGCGCGCCTATGCTCAGGCCCTAGCCGGTGAGGGCTCGATTATCCATGTTTCGGAGCTCGACACCTGGGCGATTCCCCGCCAGGTCGCAGGCACGGACGAGTGGGATGCTCAGATGCCGTATCCCTTTTCGCCAATTGCGCGCCCATGCTCCGGCGTTCACCTGCGGAATACGCTGAAAGAACAGGGAATCGTCTCACTCGTCGGCGTCACCGATGCGCTTGATGACGGCTGTGATTGGTATCCGGCCGTCTTCGATTTCGTGCGTCCGTACAAGGATCACTACGTCATCGACCGGGATCATGAGCCGGTCAAAGTGTCGCGGCACCATCGTTACGAGATACGGAAGTCCGAAAGGGTCTGTGAGACCGGTGTGGTGTCGCTGCAGGATCGAATCGATGAGTGGTGCGCTCTTTACGACACGCTCGTCGCCCGGCACCGCCTTGGGCGCAGTCACAAGTTCTCGCGATCGTATTTCGAAGTGCTGGCCCGCATGCCGGAGTTCGTCGCGATCGGCGCGACCATCGGCGGGCGATTGGTCTCATGCCATATCTGGGTGAGGTTCGATGGCCGCGCTTACAGCCATTTGAGCGCGTCAAGCGAAGAGGGCTACCATCATGCGGCGGCCTATTCCGTCATGGACTATGCCATCGCTCATTTCGATGGGTGCCGGCTGATCGATCTAGGCGGCGTTCCGGACAACAGTCCGTCTGGTCCCGGTCTGCAACGTTTCAAGAAGGGCTTCGCCAACGGCACGCGTCGGAACTGGATCTGCGGGAGCATCGTTGATCGTGATCGGTACGATTCGTTGAGCCGCGGCATCGACAACGGGCCTGCTGCGACCATGTACTTCCCCGCCTATCGGGCGTTAGGTCAGGCATGACGCGGGAGGTGGCGGCGAAGAGCACGGCGATCTGTGTTCTGGGCATGCACCGGTCCGGTACGTCGCTGCTCGCACAGATGCTGGGCCGATGCGGTGTCTACCTGGGAGAAGAAGAACGTCTCGGCAGACCCGGCGGGTCTGACAATCCGGGCGGTTATTGGGAGCATGCGGCGTTCCGGAAGCTGAACGACCGTATCCTGGAACGGCTGGGGGGAACCTGGAAGTCTTTGCCCGAGTTCGGGGAGAACTGGGCTGCCACTCATCCCGGGCTAGGCGATCTCAGGCAGGAAGCACGGACCGTCCTGGATAGGTTCCGGGGTCGGGAGGTCTGGGGATGGAAGGACCCGAGAAACGCCCTTACTCTGCCGTTCTGGCAGGAACTGGTGCCGGGGCTACGTGGCGTCGTGCTGTTCCGCAATCCCGTCCAGGTCGCCATGTCGATGCAGGCGCGCAGGCTTCAGGGAAACTTAAAGTTCAGCGTCCCATTCCACACGGCGCTGAACTTGTGGCTGGCCTATTACCAGAATGCTCTCAAGTCGATTGAGGGGAGATCGGGCTATGCCATCGTGCATTACGATGCTTTGCTGCATGATCCTGAGACCGAGCTTCAGCGCATCCTGGAACTTGTTGGCGTTCCGTACGGAGGGGAGAAGGTGGAGGAAGCATCAAGGCTGGCTTCCGGCGACCAGAACCGTAATTCCGTTTCCGATGGATTGCTGAAAGTGGCGGAGATACCGCCGCAGATCCGCGAGATGTATGCGGCGCTTTCCGCAGGTGCCGGTCCGCAGTTTCGGTCCATCGCGAAAAATGCGGGATATCAGCGCCGACGGAAGAATGCGGATTCGGGCATCCTGTACAGAAAGCTGGTGGAGGCTTGGGCCGCGATTGAGGACACTCCGGCGATGATCGAGTCTGAACACCTCTCCGCCAGGAAGCCACCGCTGCCGCTGACCTTGGCGGACTTGGACATAGTGGTCGTCCACTATCGGCATTATCGACCGACAGTGGCGATGCTCAACGCCTTGTTCCGCCATTATCCCGAGGTCGATGTCACTTTGGTCGACAACAGTGGCGGGCAGTGTCCGGTCATCGAAACCGTCTTGCCCTATCTCGGCTCCTTTTCTTCGCAAATCCACGTGATCGTCAATTCCGCCGGCGACAGCGGCGATGCCGGGCGATTTTCACATGGTGCCGGCATTGACTTGGCCTGCGCGCAGAGCGAGCGGCTATATCTGCTCAGTATGGAGACCGACACCTTTGTCCTGGAGCGCGGCTGCATCGAGTTCGTGATGTCGCTGATGGATGCCGGCTACGAATGGGCCGGTTTGGGCCAAAAGCCGATCGACGGTGTGTTCCATAGTTTCAGCCCGTCGTTCGCGATATTCCGGACGGATCTGATCCGTGCCTATGGTCTGTCGTTTCGACGGCGCTCTCGTGAACCGCATGAACGAGACTCCGACGATCCGTTGATTCGCCATCACCGTCAGACCGCGGAGCGGGTACGAAACGGCCTGCCACCGGATTACCCGGACGGCAAACCGCCGAACACCTACCGGCAGCCGCCGGAGAGGATCATTGCGCTGGAAACCGCCCACGAATCCTATTTCGACACAGGTGAGTGGGTTCATCGCTTCCTTTCGCAGATGGGGCATCGCGGGTACCTGTTTCGAACCCTTCCTTCCGTTTGCCACACATGGGGAAGCCGCGACGAAACCCTGTTTCTGGAGAATTTTCGCCATCAATTGCCCGATGAGGACCTGAATGCGTATCTGCCGCCGGCGCTGCAGGTCGCTACGGATCTCAAGCCGATCGTGCTGGCAGGCTTTTCATTCAGTGCGATGGACAAGCAGACCCTGGCAGAGCATTGGCATTGGCAGGACGGGGCGGCGGGGGAGCTCACCGTGAGCGACGACACCGTCCTTCAAGTCGATGTGAATGTGGGAGCCGAGGGAAAGGCCTATCTGATCATGGGAGAAGGCCGCCCGTCGGAGCCGCCGCCAGCCCGCCTTGGAACCCGGATTGCTCCGAATGCCTTGTCCAGCCTCGAATGCACGCTGGAGACCTCCGGCTCTCTGCGCGTCGCGCTCTGGCTGATCGAGTATGGAGGCGGAAAGCGTATTCAGCACCGTGTCTGCTCGCGTGCAAGAGACGGGCGCTATCGTCTGGACTTCGTAACGAGCGCAGCGACGGACAGTTTCCGTGTGCTGTTTCGCTTTGTCGGCACGGGGTCTGCACGGATCGGCGACCTTACCATGCTGAGTGGAGAATGAGGGGGCAGTGACCAGAGCGTCTCTGACGATGGCATTGGCGGGGCGGCGCAACCGCCGGGACCGCATTCGGCCATATAAACTCAATTGGCGGAACGCCTGCTCGCCCAGGGCGTCATTGCGGACGAGATAACTTGCCGACCGTCTATTTGCACATCGGGCGTGGCAAGACCGGGACCACGGCGCTTCAAAGGTACATGGCTTCTGTAGCCGATTCTTTGGCCGCCCAAGGGATCCACTATGTTCGCGCGGGCGGGGGAGCACGGGGGTCGGGACATCAGGATTTCGCCAAGAGTTTCATCCGGAACCTGCCAGATTACATGACGCCGCCGAGTCAGCCTGATGCCGCTCGGCGCTCGGTGGCAGGGGAGATTGCCCATTGCGGGGCCGAGCATATTGTTCTGAGTTCGGAGAACTTCGAACTGGCTGATCCTGGCATTCTTCGCGATTTCTTCTGTTCGCTGCCACTTTCGTATGATGTAAAGGTCATATACTTCGCTCGCTCACAAGACGAGCTTGCCGAATCTGAATACAATCAGATGGTAAGAGTGAAGGGTGAAAATAGATCGTTCAAGGAATATGCCATATCCTATATTAGTGAATATGATTATAGTTCTATTTTATCCCCGTGGACTCAAGAATTTGGTGCGGAAAACATAATATGCAAAATATATGATGGTGTTCGGAGTAATATTGTCAGCCAATTTATGGAATGTATGCCAATTGTTCTATCCCAGTCATTAGATGCGAGGATATTGGCGCCGAACGGCGCGGGCATTAACGCATCAGTTGGTCTCAGAGCCCTCGTTTTTGCCCGTATCTTGAACGGTATTGATCTGGGAGATCGTTTCAAATTTTACGAAACGATATTTCGAGGTTTGGTGGACCACGATATACCGGCGCTGCTGTTCGATAGTAGCGAAGCGCGTCAATTCCGCGAGCAGTTCGCGGCGAGCAACAAGGTGTTTACGCGCCAATATATGGGGCGAGAGCTGGCTGACCTCGGCGGCCGACGGTATACGGATGAGCAAAGAGACGCCATTCGCTCTCGGATCAAGGCCATAAAACTGGATTCATGGTAGTGTTTCGTTGTTATCATAAACATAATGGCGAAATCTTGTAGGGATATAAAGATATCAGGCTGCCTCTAGACTCGATCGCGACGTTTCTCGTTGAAATGGCGGGCAAAACGACCAGTAGGCCGATGTCTCCGCGCACGAGGTTCTGTAAGAACATTTCAGGTTCCGGCAGGTCTCGGCGCGAGAGAGAGGCATATATTCCTATATTTTCGAGCAGCGCTTCGGAGACTGAACCTGGATTCAAGCCGATCACTTAGGGCTTTGGCGATGGTGGTCAGGATAGCCGAGCCTCGCCATATAACACTTTGCTGATGTGTTCGGCTCAAGTGTTCGTCAGACCGCAGCCTTGCTACCCTTTTCTGGCGAACTCGATGACTCAGATCAAGACCGTCTCGGGTCGAATCAACCTCGGGCGTGAATCTTGATCTGCTTCAAAGAGCAGGGAGCCAGGGAACACCTCACGCCGTTTCGGCGTGCGGTGACCGCGCTCTAGAAATAGCATGGGGTGCGGCTTCGGGCCCAAAGGCCGGGAACTGTCGCAAGGGATGGTGAGAGTGACCACAAGCGACGACCAATGAGCAATGTCACAACGCTCATTCGCATCTGACAGACATTCGCTTGCGTCGATTTCCGCCGTGGCGGAGCCGGCGGACGGGCTGTTCGGCGATCAATGGCATCTACTCAATGTGGGCCAGACCGGCGGGCAGCCGGGTATCGACATCAACGTTGTCGATATCTGGAATGACTATACGGGCGCCGGCATAGTCGTCGGCGTGGTCGACGATGGGGTGCAGCACGCCCATCCGGATCTCGATGGCAATTATGACACAAGCCGTGACTACGATGCGGTCACCGGGGGGCAAGATGCCGCGCCCACCGCGCTGTCAGGCAGTCAGCAGGCCCACGGAACCGCGGTCGCTGGCCTGATCGCCGCCGAACGGGATGGCGTTGGCGTGGTTGGTGTCGCCTATGGCGCGACGCTGGTGGGCTACCGTATGAGTTACGACGGCGTGGGGCCGCCGCGCCAGGAAGTTGATCTCCTCGAGCGTCAAGTCGAAGTCGATATCGCCAACAACAGTTGGTCGTTCACCAGTCCCTTCGCGGACAACTTTCTGCGGTCGTATTTCAGCGCACACCACGCGGCTCTCGTAAACGGAGTGAGCGAGGGACGGGATGGTCTTGGTACGGTATTCGTGTTTGCTGCGGGTAATAGCCGAGAAACCGGCGATAATGTAAATTATCACAACCTGCAGAATGCGCGAGAGACGGTCGCCGTTGCAGCGGTCGATCACACCGGTGATGTGGCTTATTACTCGACCCCCGGCGCCGCTATTCTTGTGGGCGCTCCCAGCTCCGGCGCTGGAGTCGGTATTGTCACGACGGACCTCAGTGGAGCCGGTGCCGGTTATTCCGCGGGTGATACAACGTCGGTGTTCGGCGGGACCTCTGCTGCAACACCCATCGTGTCGGGCGTTGTGGCGCTCATCCTGGACGCGAACCCGTCACTGGGCTACCGGGATGTGCAGGAGATACTCGCCTACTCCGCTCGCCCGCTCGATCCGCTTGCGGCAAATGAAAACGGGGCACGTAACTGGAACGGCGGCGGTCTTATCGTCGACCACGACGTCGGCTTCGGTTTGGTCGATGCCCATGCTGCGGTGCGTCTGGCGGAAACCTGGACGGTTCAGTCGGACCGTGCCAACGAGGCTTCAGTTGCCGGTACGGTCTCGCCTAGCGTCGCAATTCCTGACGGTGGGGCGACACAGTCAACCATTACCGTTGCGTCCGATATTCAAGTCGACCAGGTGGAGGTCCAGCTTCAGGTCGATCACAACCGGATCGGCGATCTCGTCGTCTCCTTGACGTCCCCTGAGGGGACGGAAAGCATCCTGCTCGACCGGCCGGGGAAGGATCCTTCAAATCCCAATGACTCCGGGCTCTTCCGGTCGGATATCGATTTCAATCTAACGAGTACCCACCATTGGGGAGAAAGCGGCTTAGGGAATTGGGTGCTTGAAGTCTCGGATCGTTCAACCGGTTTCTCTGGCACGCTTGTGTCCTGGTCGCTTGCTTTGTACGGCGACACTCCCTCTACGGACGACACGTACATCTATACTGACCAGTACGGATTTTATTCCGGCGCCGCCTATGCTGCGCGGAGGATCCTCGCCGATGATGGGGGAGCCGATACGCTCAACGCTGCGGCCCTTACTACCGATGCGCAAATTGACCTTCGCCCCGGGCACATAAGCACGCTCGCGGGCAACACGATGGAAATCGAAGCCGGGACCAGGATCGAATATGGCATCGGCGGTGACGGGAACGATCGGCTGTCGGGCAATTCGGCCGACAATCGTCTTGAAGGCGGCCGCGGCGACGACTGGCTGTTCGGCGACGAGGGCAATGATTCTCTGATTGGCGGTGTGGGCAGCGACACGCTGTCGGGAGGGGCGGGCATCGACACCTTGGAAGGACGAGCCGGTGCCGACTTTTACATGGTGAATGCCGGTGACGGCATTACTCGGGTGAATGAATACTGGGGAGATTCTGGAGAGTCTTGCATTGATACGTTGGTGCTCAACGATGTTACAAGCATTTCGAATGTGGATTTCGACATTGTAAACAGCTATCTCCGCATCGGACTTCCTGACAATGAAATGGTCTGGGGGGTTCTGTTTTTCGGCCACGAGTCTCGCCGTTTCGAGGCTATCTCATTGTCTCAGGGTGATGTTTATTATTTGCCGCGTGAGGCTACCGGCAGTGGTGACAACGATATTATCTTTGGCGATAGTGACAACAATGAGATAGACGGTGGTGCCGGCAACGACTGGTTGTCTGGCAGTGCTGGCAACGATTTTCTGATTGGCGGCGAGGGCGACGACACGCTTTCGGGAGGGGCAGGCATCGATACCTTGGAAGGGCGAGCCGGTGCTGACTTTTACATGGTGAATGCCGGTGATGGCATTACCCGCGTAAATGAATATTGGGGAGATACAGAGGAATCGTACGTCGATACTTTAGTGCTCAACGATGTCGCGAGCCTCTCGGATATAAAGTTCGACATTGTAAATCGCTATCTCCGCATCGACCTTCCCGACAATGAAGTGGTCTGGGGAGTCTTCTTTTTCAGCCACGAGTCCCGTCGTTTTGAAACAATCCAGTTTGGGGACGAGCAGGTATGTCAAGTGCCCCATGGTATGGCTGGCGGGGCGGAGTCCGACGTTTTGTTCGGCGACGACGCGGACAATATCCTGACCGGTGGTGGCGGGGCGGATGTCGTCCTGGCAGGTGGTGGAGATGACGTGGTCAACGTCGCAGATGGCGACTTCGTCAACGTCGATGGCGGCGATGGTTTTGATCTTTTGCAGATCGAAGGGGAAGGACTCACGCTCGACCTGACGGAAGTCGGTCGCGTCACCGACATTGAGGCCGTCGATCTTTTGGGCATCGGCAATCGCTTGATCATTAGCTCGGAGAGCCTTGATGCATCGACTTCGGCGAAGACGCTGATCGTGCACGGAGATAGTGACGACGCGATCGTGACGTCGGATTCTTGGACGCTAACGGGAGAGGAGGTCATCGAGGGACAGAGTTATACCGCCTACTCTCAGGGCGATTCCCATATGTTGGTTGACGATGAGATCGACCGTACGGGCATCATCCTGACCTGACGGCTTCGGTGACACCTTGATCTGCTATGATTCCGTCGTCAGCAGTTGCAGGGTGGACTGTTATTTTCAGGCAGAAGAATCAGACCTGCACCGACAACTCCTAGAGCAGACCTCATGAACCAGACTCCGACCTCTCATGAGAGCTTCCGGCGCCGCCAGGACGTGAACCGGAGCTCCAATCGCTCGTTCGGCATGGTGTGGATGGCGGTGTTCCTGCTGATCGGTGGTGCACCGATTCTCGGCGGCGAGGGCCCGCGGTGGTGGGCAATGGGGTGTGGCGCGACGATCGCCGCCATCACTGTTTTGCGGGCCGAGCTGCTTGCGCCTCTCAATGCCGCCTGGCACAAGTTGGGGCTGGCGCTTGCGGCTGTCGTCAATCCGGTCGTAATGGGGGTGCTGTTCTTCGTCGTCTTTACACCGGTAGGCCTTCTCATGCGGACGTTCGGTAAGGACCCGCTCAGCTTGCGGCGTGACGCCGCGGCGGCAAGTTACTGGATTCCCCGCGACCCGCCGGGGCCTGGGCCTGGCTCCCTCAGGAATCAGTTCTAGAGAATCAGTTCCAGACAGAAATACTGATGAGCTTTCTCGCCGAGTTCTGGGCCTTCGTTCGCGCGCGCCGCAAGTTTTGGCTGTTGCCGATCTTCCTTGTGATGATTCTGTTCGGCGGGCTTGTGGTCCTGACGCACGGGTCGGCTGTCGCACCTTTCATCTATACGATTTTCTGAGCGCGCGGCCGGCTCTTGCGCGTACTCGGCGTTTCCGCCTTCTACCATGACAGCGCCGCCGCCCTGATCGAGGACGGCCGCGTCGTCGCGGCAGCCCAGGAGGAGCGCTTCTCGCGACAGAAGCACGATGCTGGCTTTCCGGCCCAGGCGATTGCCTACTGCCTGGAGGAGGGCGGTATTGAGCTGGGCACGGTCGATCAGGTCGTGTTCTACGAGAAGCCGTTCCTGAAGTTCGAACGCTTGCTCGAAACCTACCTGGCGATGGCGCCGCGCGGCTTCGCTTCGTTCTGTCGGGCGATGCCGCTCTGGCTGCGCGAGAAGCTGTTCCAGAAGGATCTGTTGAGGAAAGAGCTCGCCGCTTTCGATCCCGCGTTCGACTGGCGGAGCCGGTTGTTGTTCTCAGAACATCATCTGAGCCACGCCGCCTCGGCCTTCTTTCCCTCGCCCTTCGACGACGCGCTGGTCCTGACCATGGACGGGGTCGGAGAGTGGGCGACGACGTCGGTGGCGATGGGGGAGGGGAAGGACCTCAAGGTTCTGAAGGAGATCCATTTCCCCCATTCGTTGGGACTGCTGTATTCGGCTTTTACCTACTATTGCGGCTTCGAGGTCAATTCGGGCGAATACAAGCTGATGGGGCTGGCCCCCTATGGTGAGCCGAAATACGTTCAGGCCATCCTGGACAATCTGATCGATCTGAAGCCGGACGGGACGTTTCGACTGGACCAGCGCTTCTTCGACTACTGCACCGGCCTGCGAATGACCAACAGCCGGTTCGACGCCCTGTTCGGTGCTCCGCCCCGTGCTCCCGAGAGCCCTTTCGTCCCGCTCTACATGGATGTCGCCGCTTCGGTACAGGCAGTGGTGGAGGAAGCGGTTCTCAGGATGACGCGAAGCCTGGCCGCGGAGACGGGTGCGCGGAACCTGTGCCTCGCCGGCGGGGTGGCGCTCAACTGTGTCGCGAACGGCAAGATTCTTCGCGACGGACGGTTCCGCAACATCTGGATCCAGCCAGCGGCGGGCGATGCGGGGGGCGCGCTGGGGGCGGCGTTGGCTGGATATCATCTCCAGGCCGGTCACCCGCGCGTTACCCATACGGGAGCGGACGGCATGCGGGGCGCCTATCTCGGACCTGACTATGAACAGGACGACATCGAGTCGTGTCTTCGGGACCTGGGCGCGGATTTCGAGGTCATGGAAGAGCGGGTGCTGATCGCGGCGACCGCGGATGCGCT